>Ga0207694_10000023_pt1 | contig 259621 bp, 242 predicted proteins | sample KBSC34metaG_FD_184353 | JGI IMG/M metagenome (GOLD analysis project Ga0207694, IMG submission 184353) | Corn rhizosphere microbial communities from Kellogg Biological Station, Michigan, USA - KBS C3-4 metaG (SPAdes) (version 2) | ecosystem: Host-associated > Plants > Roots > Rhizosphere >... | reverse complement strand
CGTCCTGCGTGGACGGTCCTACAGAACCCGCAACTTCAAGGAGGATCTCAGCCAGACCGCCGAACTCGACGCAGCCTGAACTCCGCCTGGTGGCGACAGAGTTTAGAGAGAAACCGCGTCAGAGTTTAGAGAACCCACATCGCGGGGGTACTTGTACTGAGGCGCCTTATTCGGGAGTGCGAAGAAGATCTCGCGAGGATCGATCGCGGTATCGGAGCCGCTCTCTTCGCCAAGCTTGCTGAAGTCGATGATCATGCGTCTGCAACTGTGATAAGGGGCATTCGTGAAATAGCCCTGCAACGTAAAACGTTGCAGGGCTATCACTTCTATACAGCGCCCGCGGTAGGATTCGAACCTACGACCCCCTGATTAACAGTCAGGTGCTCTAACCGGCTGAGCTACACGGGCAAACGATTTCGCCCCGTCTCCGGAGCGGCCCTGAAACTATCGAACACACCCGGATCTGTCAACCGGGCCACAGCCCCATCTTCCGCCCGTTCAGGGTCTTAGCTCACGGTCCAACGACCTTCCGATCCGCTGTTTCAGCGGTCCCTGCCGCATTCCGCCAGATCGGGCGCGGATCGCCACGTACTCTCCGTTCGAGGAACATCCGTTGTGGGGGAGGGTTGTAGGGACATCTCCCCAGTCACGGTCCCAATCTTCCGTAACTCCTGTGCCTGCAGGGGGATGGAATGAATCGTGCCCTGGCGGGACGAGCGTGGGACGCGTCCGCCCACCCGGACACGCAGGACCGAAGGACCGATGAAGCTCACCTCCCGCATCGCCGGCTACGCCGGGGCCGTCGGCGTGCTCACGGGGCTGCTGCTGGGCAGCTCCCGCGCGGCGCTGCGCGACTTCCCGCGCGTCTCCGACCTCCGCCCGGACGTCGACCTGGATCCCTTCCGCAACGTCACGCACGTGGGGATGCTGATCTCCGCGCGCGAGGCCCGGGGGCGGCTGGACGACGGCCGGCCGTGGGCGGCGTGGAACGCGCTGCGCGACTTCGCCGAGAAGGACGCGGACGAGCTGCCGCCCGCCGTGGCGCTGCTGGCGGCGGAGGCGGCGGCGGGGTGGGATGGATGGGGCCACGTGCGCCGCCTGCTGGACGGCCGCCCGTGGCTGGCGGAGGAGGACGGCGGCGCCGGGCTGATGCTGCTCGGCCGCGCCGAGGAGGCGGGGGGCGACCGCGATGCCGCCGCCCGGGCGTATCGCCGCTACGCCGCCGTGGCCTCCGGCTCCGCGCGCGGTGTGGCGCACGCCCGGCTTGGTACCGTGCTCCGCCGCGACGGGCGCGACCGCGAGGCCGCCGACGCCTTCGCGCGCGCCGCCGCCGAGCTGCCGGAGGTCGCGGACTGGATGGCCGCCCTCCGCGCCGACGCCCTGGCGGCGGCGAAGGGCCCGGACGCGCCTCCGCCGATCTCCTCCGGCTCGTCGGCCGCGCGCGCGGCGGGCGCCCGGGCGGAGGCCCGCCTCCTCTCCGCGCGCGGCGATGGGTCGGCGGCGGCGGCGTGGCTGGAGCGCGAGGCCGAGGCGCTCTCCACGGTGGACCCGCAGGCATCCGCCGAGCTGGCCTTGGACGGTGCGCGGCTGCGGGTGGCGAACGGGGAGGCGGGCGCGGCCCGGGTGGCGCTGCGGCGGCTCGCGGCGGACGAGCGGATCTCGGGGAGCGTGCGCGCGAAGGCGGCGGCGCTGCTGGGCGATCTCCCCGGCGACCGCACGGCCGACGAGGAGCTCGCCCGCGCGGCGGCGTACGAGGCCGCCGGGAAGGCGGGGCTGGCGGCGCGCTCGCTGCGGAGCGCGGCGTCGCGGGGCGCCGGCGCGGACGGGCGCGGGCTCCTGCGCATCGCGCGGCTCCTCTTCGACGCGGCGGACTACGAGCCGGCGAACGCGTGGGCGCTGAAGGCGGCGGAGAAGCTGGACGGCGAGCCCGCGGGCGAGGCCGAGCTGATCGCCGCGCGCTCGCTGGTGCGGATGGGGAAGGAAGACGACGGGGTCGCGGCGCTGCGCCGGCTCGCCGAGCGCCGCCCGGGGACGGCTGCCGCGGGGAGTGCCTGGTTCCTCCTCGGCGACGCCGCCGCGGACCGCGACGCGGCCATCGCCCACTACCGCCGCGCGGCCGCCGTGGCGTCGTCGTCCTTCGCCCGTGAGGCGCAGTTCCGCGTCGGCGACCGCTGCCTCCGGGGCGGCGACGAAGCGTGCGCCGCGAAGGCGTGGGAGGAGTACGCCGCCCGCTGGCCGCGCGGCGAAGAGACGGCGGAGACGGCGTACCGCGCCGGGGTGCTGCTGGAGCGGATGGGCCGGACGGAGCGCGCCCGCGCCCTGTACGCCGCCGCCATCGCGGCCGAGCCGACCGCCTACCCCGCCGTGCGCGCCGCCGACCGGCTGGGGGTGGACCCGCTGGCGCAGGCGGTCTCCGGCTCCGCCGGGTGGGCGGTGGCGCCGGGGAGCGCGGACGAGGCGAAGGGCGTGCTGCGCCGGCTCCAGGCGCTGGAAGAGGCCGGGCTCGAGGAGCCGTGGCAGGCGGAGCTCGAGGCCCAGGCGCGGCGCCTGGAGGAACGGCCGTACGCGCTCCTCCTGGTGGGCGAGGGCGTCCGCGACGCGGGGCACGCGGTGGAGGGGATCCGCATCGGCCGGCGGCTGCTGGAGACGCGGGGCGGCGCGTGGGACGAGCGGCTGCTCCGGCTCGTCTTCCCCCTCCCCTACCGTGGACTGATCGCCGACGAGGCGAAGCGGGCCGACGTCGACCCGTGGCTGCTGGCGGGGCTGGTGCGGCAGGAATCGTCGTTCGACGCGGACGCGCGCTCCTGGGTGGGCGCGCGGGGGCTGTCGCAGATCATGCCGTCGACCGGTGCCTGGCTGGCGCCGGGAGCGGGGGTGCGCAGCTTCAGCCCCGAGCTGCTCTCCGTCCCCGAGATCAACCTGCGGATGGGCGCCCGCTTCCTGCGCGACCAGCTCCGCCGCTACCGCGGGGCGCGCGACCTGGCGCTGGCCGCCTACAACGCCGGCCCCGGCCGCGCCGACCGCTGGAAGCGCGAGCTGGGCTACGGCGGCGACCCCGACGCCTTCCGCGACCGCATCCCCTTCGCGGAGACGCGCGAGTACGTGAAGGTGGTGATCCGCAACGCCGAGGTGTACCGCCGCCTCTACGGCCCCGGCCGCGCCCCCGGGCTGGTCGCGCCGTCGCGGTAGGCGAGCACGAGGGTTTTGAACGAGCTCAGGGACCTTGTCAGCCAGGGTGATAAGGTCGGCAGGATCGGTAGCCTTTTCCCGATCGCTCTGCCCGCGATCGAAACCCGGGCGGGCGGAATGGTGTAGTTCGTTTGACCGCGGCGGCGTCCGCGGGTAGCCTTTCGCCGGCGGCGCGGACGCGCCGCCATCCCCATCGTCCCGACGCTTCGAAGCTGAACCGATCGATGCGACCTCACCGGATCGTCGGTCCTCTTGCCGTGGCGGCGGCGCTCGCCGCGTCTGCCGGGCCACTCGCGGCGCAGACGCTGCGCGGCTCGCGCGGCAGCGTGGAGCGGATGTACGGCCAGGCGCGGGGGCAGGACCTGACCTTCTACCGCTCCCCCCGCGGCGTCCGCAGCGCCGCGGCCGAGGGCGACCTGGTGCGCCTGCGCGGCAACGACGACTACCGCGTGGCCGGCGCCTCGTACGCCTACGGGCTCCCCACCACGCGCACCTTCGTGCAGCGGCTGGCCAGCCAGTACCGCGAGGCGTGCGGCGAGCGGCTGGTGGTGACCAGCGCCACGCGCCCCAGGTCGATGCGCCTGCGCAACTCCGTCACCGAGTCGGTACACCCCACCGGGATGGCGGTGGACCTGCGCAAGCCCACGCGCGGAAGCTGCCTGCGCTGGCTGCGGCAGACTCTGCTGGACATCGAGGGCGAGGGGGTGATCGAGGCCACCGAGGAGCGCTTTCCCCCGCACTTCCACGTGGCGGTGTTCCCGCGGCAGTACGCGGCCTACCTGGACGGGCGCGGCGGCGCGCGGCGGGCCTCCGCGCGCGCCGTCTACCGCGTGCGCGAGGGCGACTCGCTCTGGACCATCGCGCGGCGCCACGGGGTGAGCGTGGCCCGGATCAAGGAGGCGAACGACCTCCGCTCGTCGCACCTGACGATCGGGCAGAAGATCTTGATCCCCGGCTGAAAGACGATTTTCACGCAGAGTCGCAGGGGACGCGGAGCCGCAGAGAACTGCGGCTCCTTTTTTTCATGCCGATCGTCACTCCAGGGGGACGCAGCTCGCGTGTAAACCGATGTAAATCAACAGGATAGGTATAATTTCGTGGCACCGACCTTGCTCCTGTCCTTCCCCGCTCCGCGCCTTGCGGAGCCTGGGGGAAGCGGGGGCACGAACAGGAGCGAGCGACGATGAACGGACTGATGCGCGGGCTTCGGGGCGCGGTGCTGCTGGGCGCGGGGGTGGCGGTCACCGGCTGCAGCCAGCTGGGGACGCTGGGGAACGTGCTCGGCGGCGTGATGCAGCCCGGCGTGGGCTCGGGGAGCGCCAACGTGGCGGGCACGGTGCGCTACGTCGACACGCAGCGCCAGATGATCCAGGTCACCACCCAGCAGGGGCAGACCGGGAACGTCTACTTCGACAACCGCACGCAGGTGGTCTACCAGCAGCAGAACTACTCGGTCACCGCCCTGGAGCAGGGCGACGAGGTGCAGATGCAGCTGCAGCAGGACCAGCAGGGGAACTACTACACGAGCTACATCCAGGTCGTCCGCAGCGTGCGGGACAGCGGCGGGTACAACAACACGGGCGGCTACAACAACGGCGGGTACAACAACAACCTGATGCAGGCGGAGGGGCGCGTGGGGTGGGTCGACTACCAGCGCGGCCAGTTCCAGCTCGTCACCAGCGGCCGGACCTACACGGTGATGATGCCGTACAACAGCTCCGCGGCCGACGCGAACCAGTTCCGCAACCTGCGCCAGAACTCGTACGTGCGGGTGCAGGGCCAGCTGGTGGGCAACAACCAGCTCCAGCTCACGCGCTTCTACTGAGCCGACAGACAGGGTTGGTCGAGCTCGAGGGCGGCTTCCGAAGGGGAGCCGCCCTTTTGCCGTCGGGTAGTTTGTACAATCTTAAAAATCTTATCCAAAAACACGATAAGCTGGATAAGCTGGTTCGGTCTTGCGAGAAGTCGTCGGAAGGGCCGCAGAAGGAATCGATGGGGCTGGAAAAGCCTGCGGCGGCGCTTTCTGATCTTGCAAGTGTGATCCACCTTTTCGGTCTTATCATTGAATACGGTAAGATATATAAGCTTATTCAAACACCTGGGCGGGTGCCGACTGGAACTGAAGAACGTTCAGGCCCGTATCGCGCCCTGAACAAGATGCTTGCGCCGATCCGTCAGCTTACGGAACTTATCTGAATTCGCGATAAGATTGCTCAGGGTGCGGCTGCCGGGAGGTGGAACGATGGATCCAATGAGCAACCCCTATGCTCCCGGTGCCGGGACGTCGCCGCCGGAGCTGGCGGGGAGGGACGGCGTTCTGAACGACGCGAACGTGACGCTCGGCCGCATCAGGGCGGGCAGGCCGGCCAAGGGCCAGATGCTGCTGGGTCTGCGAGGCGTGGGAAAGACGGTTCTGCTGAACCGGATCGAGCGCATGGCACGCGAGCACGGCTACCATGGCCTGCTCCTCGAGGCGCCGGAGGACCGCGGGTTACCAGCGCTCCTGGTTCCGCCGCTCCGGAAGGTGCTGTTGGCGATCGACAGCGGCGAGAAGGTCCGGTCGGCCGCCCGGCTCGCCATACGGGCTTTGCGCAACTTCGCGAGCGTGTTCAAGGTCTCGGTGGGGGAGATGGAATTCGGAGTCGAGGCTGCTCGCGGAGTTGCCGACTCGGGCAACATGGAACTGGATTTGACGGACCTGCTGATCGCGGTTGCCGAGGCCGCGCAGGAGAGTGACACGGCCGTCGCGCTGCTGATCGACGAAGTCCAGTATCTCAAGCCGGGCGACCTCGCCGCGCTCATCGTGGCGCTCCATCGCATCGGGCAGCGAGGGCTCCCGCTCACCCTCTTCGGCGCCGGGCTGCCGCAGCTCGCGGCGCTCGCGGGCGAGGCAAAATCCTATGCCGAGCGCCTCTTCGACTATCCTGACGTAGGTCCGCTCAGCGCGGACGCGGCAAAGGATGCCCTGCGCACGCCGGCGCACCGTAGCGGGGTGGACTATGACGACGACGCCTTGGCGATGATCGTGAAGCAGACCCGGGGCTACCCTTACTTCCTGCAGGAGTGGGGCTCGCATGCGTGGGTCGCGGCCCATCGCTCGCCGATCACGGTTGCCGACGTAGAGCGTGCCGCCGCCCAGGCGCTCGCGCATCTCGACGCCGGGTTCTTCCGGGTGCGGTTGGACCGGCTGAGCCCCCGCGAGAAAGAGTACATGCGTGCGATGGCCATGCTGGGTCCCGGCCCCCACCGCTCGGGCGAGATCGCGGGGAAAATGGGCGTCACCGTGGAATCGGTCGCTCCAATTCGCCGGAACCTGATCGACAAAGGAATGGTCTACAGTCCGGCGCACGGGGATACGGCTTTCACCGTTCCCATGTTCGACGAGTTCCTGCTGCGGTCGATGCCGAATGCCGCCACTCCGCGACGGCAGCGGTCGAACAATTCGCAATGAACCTTTGCTTCTTTATCGAAGCGTCGCATAAGATCGATAAGCTCTGTTTTCGAGTCGATGCATCGCGACTCGACAGTCAAGGTGCATCCCCTCTGGGGACGTGATAAGCCTTAGCGATCTTATCTCGAGTGCGGATAAGATGAAAAAGCCTGCTCATGATCGGAGACGGAATGACCGCTGAATCTATATCGCCCATCCGCGTCGCCGTGGCGGGCGCGTCAGGGCTGCTTGGGTCCGCGCTGGTGCGGAAGCTCGCCGCGGACGGGCACACCGTGCTCCGCCTGGTGCGCCGCGCGCCCAGGGGCGCGGGCGAAGTCCGCTGGGATCCTGCCGCGGGGACGGTGGACGCGGCGGCGCTGGAGGGGGTGGACGCGGTGGTGAACCTGGCCGGCGAGAGCGTGGCCGAGCGCTGGACGGAGGCGCGCAAGGCCCGCATCCGCGCGAGCCGCGCGGGGGCCACGCGGCTGCTGGCGACCACCCTGGCCGGGCTCGAGCGGAAGCCGCGGGTGCTGGTGAACGCCTCGGCCGTGGGCCTCTACGGCGAGCGCGGCGACGAGCGGCTGGACGAGACCAGCGCGCCCGGCGGCGGGTTCCTGGCGGAGGTGGTGCGCGACTGGGAGGCCGCTACCGAGCCCGCGTCGGCCGCGGGGATCCGGGTGGTGCTGCCGCGCTTCGGCGTGGTGCTGAGCGCGCGCGGCGGCGCGCTGGCGAAGCTGCTGACGCCCTTCCGCCTCGGCGCCGGCGGCCCGATCGGGGGCGGCCGCCAGTGGATGCCGTGGATCTCGCTCGACGATGCCGTGGCGCTGATGGAGCTGGCGATCCACGACGAGCGCTTCTCCGGGCCGGTGAACGCCGTCGCCGGCGCCGTCACCAACCAGCAGTTCGTGCACACCCTGGGGCACGTGCTGAACCGCCCAGCGATCGTTCCGCTCCCCGGGTTCGCGCTGAAGCTGGCCTTCGGCGAGATGGCGACGGAAACGATCCTGGTCAGCCAGCGCGCCGAGCCGCGCGCGCTCACCCAGCTCGGCTACAGCTTCATCCACCCCGAGCTCGAAGGCGCCCTCCGCGCGGCGCTCGCGGAGGGCGACCATGCCCGCCCGGGCTGAACGTCAGAGGATCCCCAGCCAGCTCGCCCACCCCGCGTCGTGCGGGAGGGCCATCCGCTCGCGCAGCAGCGCGGCGAGCTCCGCCGGCTCGTCCACCAGCAGGCCGATGCGGGTGATGCCGCACTTGCGGGTGCCGTAGAGGCCGCGCGCCTCCACCGGCTCCTTCAGCTCGATCATCAGCCGCGGCGCGGCGAAGAGGGCGGCGTGCAGGTACCCGGGCGCGCGGCGCTTCGCCGGCCCCGCGCGGACCGGGGTGACCGTTGCGATCGCGTCGAAGGGGACCACCGCCTCGTACAGCGCGCCGATCCGCACCCGCAGCCCCTCGCGCTCCACCAGCGTCGGCCGGAGCACCACCGAGCGGCCGAGCCCCACCAGCCAGACCACCCCGTAGGCGCTGAGCGCGGTGAGCACCCACGCCACCGTCGCGTTCCACCGCGCCGCCAGCAGGTGCACGCCCACCGCCTCGATCGCGCAGGCGAACGACACCGCGCCCACGATCCCCGTCATCCCGCTCTTCCGGTGCTGCGTGAACGCCGTCGCGCCGGGGGCGATGCGGGGCCGCGAGCGCCAGGAGAGGAGCGCGAGCCAGAAGAGCGCCACCTCGGCCGCGACCGCGTCGGCGACCGCCGGGTAGCGGACGATCTCGCGCAGCCCGGTGCGGATGGCCTCGGGCACGTCGCGGCCGGGGTGCGTGCCCGAGCGGAGGAGCCGCCAGGCGCGCAGGGCGCCGTACCCCACCAGCCCCAGCTCCGCGGGCGCGATCAGGAAGCGCGCGGCGGCCAGGAACTGCCGGTGCTCGGGCGGGAGCACGAGGACGCCCACCCAGGCGCTCGCGATCACGCAGGGGACGAGGGTGAGCCAGGAAAGGTTCCGCGGCCGCACCACCATCAGGTAGAAGGCGGCGGGGACGGTGACCAGCAGGTCGAAGGTGATGCCGAACGAGCCCAGCGCCGGCGCGCGGTCGAAGAGCTGCGACGAGGCGAGGACGAAGAGGGTCGCGTAGACGCCGAGGGCGGTCAGCCCGAACCCGGCGAGGGGGAGTGCCGCGGCGCGACGGGTGCTCATGCTCTCTCCCGAGGATGGAAGTCCGAGTGCTGCGCCCCGGCAACCTGCTCGCCGCGGCCCGTCCCATCCATCCGAAAGCTCCTGACGCGTGCGGGGAGATCTCCTACAGACGCGAGAGACGCGGAGAAGCCTGCCGCGCCTCTCCGCGTCTCCGCGTGGGATGGTTCTTCTCAGGTCGGCGTGTAGAGCGGACCGGTGACGAGCTCGCCGTCGGTCACCACCTGGCGGTCCCAGGGGTAGACGATGAGCTGGTCGGATTCCATGGCGAAGTAGTTGGGGCGATAGCCGCCCGGCCGCACGAAGCTCGTGGCCGTGCGCACGTCCGCCGGCCCCACCTCGCGCACCGCGGCGAGCGCCAGGCGCAGCGTGTCGCCGCTGGTGGTAATCTCGTCGACGATCAGCACGCGCTTTCCGCGGCACCGCACCGGGGTGGCGGAGAGCACGCGCGGCTCCGCGAACTGCGTGCGCCCGTCGCGGCGCGAGATCCGCATCGCCTCGAAGTCGGCCTGCAGGATGGCCGCGACCGTGGCCGCCGGGATCACCCCCGCGGTGGCGATCCCCACCACCAGGTCGGGGCGGAACTCGTGCGCCACGCGCACCGCCAGCGCGCGGCAGGTTTCGCCGAACAGCTCCCAGGAGAGCTCGAACGTGCCCTGCGCCGCGGCGAACGCGGGCGACCGGGGACGGGTGTATGCGCCGGGCATGTGGAACCTCTCTCGGGTGGTGGGCGGAGCCAGGGGCAAGCACGATACAAGATCCAGTCCCCGCGCGGAAGCAAACGGATGCCGCGAGCCGTTCGGCCGCGGCGTTGCCCCCGGCGCGCGGCCGGCGCACCTTCCTCCGCGTATCCGCGGATGCCGCTCCGGCCGGCGCAATCAACCTGCCGCACGTCATCATCATCATCCCTATGTCCCAACCCGAGCCCGCCGGCTACAGCGGCACGCCGCTCCCGAAGAAGCTGGGGATCAAGCCCGGCCACCGCATCCGGCTGATCGGCGCGCCGGAGGGCTTCGGCCGCACGCTGGGCGAGCTACCCGAGTCCGTCGACATCGTGACGCCGGAGGACGACGGGGGAGCGGCGCTCGACCTGATCCTCTTCTTCACCGACTCGGCGGACGCGCTGCGGGCGCGGTTCGACGCGCTGAAGGCGTCGCTCGTGCCGGCGGGGATGCTGTGGGTGGCGTGGCCCAAGCAGGCGTCGAAGGTGCCGACGGACCTCGCCGAGGACCGGGTTCGCCGCATCGCCCTGGAGCGGGGGATGGTCGACGTGAAGGTCTGCGCCATCGACGCGACCTGGTCCGGGCTGAAGCTGGTCTACCGCCTGGTCGACCGCCCCGGCCGCTGACCTTCTGGCCTCCGCTGGCGCCGCCGGCGGGGGCGGCCGTACAATCCGTCCCCATGGCAGACGCAGACCTCCGCGCGCGCGCCGACGAGCGCTTCGCCCAGGCCCTGGCGGCGGCGGGCGCCCGCGACCCGCGCGACTTCTACCGCAAGCAGCTGGTGGAGCTGAAGGCCGCCGACGCGGCCGGCTACCGGCGCGCGCTCGCGTACTACGAGCAGGAGCTGATCCCCGCCGTGGCGCGGGAAGACAGCGACCCCATGGCGGAGTGGCTGGAGTACGGCCGCTTCCTCGCCTCGCTGGCGGCGCCCGGCCGCACGGTGCAGATCGACCCCGGCGGCCGCGCCGCCGACTACACCCGCCCCGTCCCGGCCGACGCGCTCGTCCTCCACCTCCCCGACCGCACCACGCTGCGGGCGATCGTCGTCGGCATCCCCACCACGCTCAGCCCCGCTCAGCGCGCGAGCTACGACCTGCTGGTGAAGCAGGCGCAGAGCCTCTGACGTGCGCCTCTCCGCATGAAACAGCGCCCTTCCCCGACGCGCGGCCCCGGAAAGCGCGAGGTCCGCAAGCTCCTCTCGACGCTCTCCAGGGAGGCGCTGGTCGATGAGGTGATGCGGATGTACGACGACTTCGCGCCCGTGCGGGAATACCTCTCCATGCGCGTGTCGCCGGACGACACGGCCGTCCGCGAGAAGTACAAGCGCATCATCGACAGGGAGTTCTCGTCCAGCCTCATGCGCAATCCGCGGCTGTCGGTGGCCCGCAAGGCGGTGCTCGACTACCGCAAGGTCGCAGCGTCGGCGGAGGGCATTGCCGACGTGATGCTGTACTACGTCGAGCAGGCGGTGGAACTGGCTCTCGACGTCGGGACCGACGAGGCGATGGTTCTGAGCATCCTGAGAATGTACCGGGACGCCGTAGACCACGTCGTGAAGAACGAGCTGCAGGACCGGTTCCGCGAGCGCTCGCGCCGCGTGGTTGACCGCGAGATCGGCTACGGCGTCTCGGATGCCATGAAGGACTTCCACGACTTCCGGTTCGAGGACGACGAGTTGGACGACCCGACCGGCGAAGCCGGCGCGGACGGATAGCCGCCTGGCGCTCCCTCACCCGAGCAGGCGCAGCCGCCCGGCCGCGATCTCGATCTCCAGCTCGCGCGCGTCCTCGAAGAGGATCTCGCCGTCGGCGTGGACGGGGAGCGGGGTGTCGCTGGTGATGCGCACGCGGCGGGCGGTGCGCATATGCACGCAGCTCTCCCCCACGTGGGTGCCGCGCAGCGTCTTCGGGAGGAAGCGGAGGATGCGGAGGGTGCCCAGCCCGTCGCAGAGGCAGACGTCCAGCAGGCCGTCGTCGATCCGGGCGGCGGGGCAGATCCAGAAGCCGCCGCCGTGGCGCCCGCCGTTCCCCACCGTCGCCAGCGTCATCGGCCGCTCCATCACCTCGCCGCCGTCGATCTCCACCCGCAGCACCGGCGGCCGGAAGCTCCGCAGCACGCGCGCGAGGGCCCACAGGTAGATCCCGATCCCCCGCAGCCGCCGGTTGCGGTTGGCCTCCACCGCCACGGTCGCGTCGAGCCCCACGCCCACGCCGTTGGTGAACCAGCGGTCCCCCACCCGCCCCACGTCCACCCGCCGCTCCACCCCCGCCGCGATCCGCCGCGCCGCCTCCGCCGGGTCGCGCGGCACCCCCGCCAGCAGCGCGAAGTCGTTCCCGCTCCCCACCGGCACGATCCCCAGCGCCGCCGTGGTGACTCCGTCGGATGCCCGGAGGAGGCCGTTCGCCACCTCGTGGACCGTCCCGTCGCCGCCGGCGGCTACGATGGCGGGCCACCCCGCGCGCGCAGCCGCCTCCGCAAGCTCGGTGGCGTGCCCGTGGCGGGCGGTCTCCGCGAGCTCGACGCGCGCGCCCGTCCCCTCCAGCACCGCGCGCACCGTCGGCCAGGCGCGCGTGGCGGCGCCCCGCCCGGCCGTGGGGTTGAGGATCACGTAGAAACGGTCCGGCATCGGTCAGCAGGTGTGAGGATGCGACGCGCGTTGCGCGCGTCTCGGGCCACCTCGAAAACACAGCCGGGGCATACAGTTGTGCAACCCGAAAACGGAAGCGGGGCGGGGAAGTGATTCAAGTATACAGCTCCACGCAGGTTATAAGTGTATTCGGGTCTTGTTCGGGTTTGTTTTCGGTGTTATCATCATACCGAAGATTTACCGTACACACCGAAACGCACCTCCGGAGGCACTCCGATCATGGACCCGACGACCCCGCTCCCCTCCGGCCAGCCGAAGGAAGCAACCGTACAGCACATGCGTGCGATGGCTGCGGCGCGCGTGGAGCACACCTCGCTGCGCGGGGTGGCGCGAGAGATCGGGATGAGTCCGACGGGGCTGAAGAAGTTCCTGCTCGGCACCGCGCCCTACTCGCCCACGCTGCGCCGCCTGCGCCGGTGGTACGTGCACCACGCCGAGCTCCCCTCGGGCGAGTTGGAGTACCACGACGCGGAGGCGGCCCTCGCGCTGCTCACCCACGACCTTCCCGCCGAGTCGCGCCGCGAGACGATGGCGTGCGTGCTCGACTGCCTGGGGCGCGGATACGATGCCAGCGGCCGCCCCCGCCCGCGCTGGGTGGAGGAGCTCCGCGCCGCCTAACCTGGCGACGATCCCGGTGCCCGGAAAGACGCGGAGCCGCAGGGGAGATGGTCTCCCCTGCGGCTCTCCGCGCTTCTGTGTCTCTGTGTGAGACGCAGGTTCCTGCGTGATCAGCGGTGGATGATCGGATCCGGGTTGCCGTCCGGGTCGCAGCTCGCCGTGCCGCTGGAGCGGGCGGAGCCGAGCAGCAGCACGCCGGCCGCGTGCGGGCTCGCCATCGAGGTGCCGCTCATGGTGGTGGTGCCGCCGCCGCGCTTGAGCGAGAGGATGCTCACCCCCGGCGCCGCGTAGTCCACCGGCGGGTTGCCGTAGTTCGACCAGCTCGGCATGCAGTCCTTGCTGTCCACGGCGCTGATGGTGTAGATATTGGCGCCGTTCACCCGCGCGGGGGTGGAGTTGGCCGCGTTCGCGCCGTCGTTGCCCGCCGCGATGGCGAACTTGATCCCCTTGCCGGCCGCGTCGCTCACCGCCTTCTCCAGCGTGGCGTTGGTGCCGGTGGCGCCCAGGCTCATGTTGGCCACGTCGCCGTTCGCGCCGTGCGCCGCCACGTAGTTGATCCCGTTGATCACGCCCTCCCAGCTGCCGCTGCCGCTGTTGCCCAGCACGCGCACCGAGCAGACGTAGGCGCCCGCGGCCACGCCCACCACGTCGATCGAGTTGTCGATGGCGGCGATGGTGCCTGCCACGTGCGTGCCGTGCCCGTTGCCGTCGTCGGGGCTGGTGCCGGTGAAGTAGGTGTGGCAGTTCTTGCTGGTGTTCAGGTCGGGATTGGAGAGGTCCACGCCGGTGTCGATGATCCACGCGGTCTTCCCCACGCCGCTGCCGGCGCCGCCCACGCGCGTGATCCCCCACGGCACCACCTGCCCGGTGCTGCCGCCGCCGCCCGGCCGCGCCTGCTCGTGCACCGGGAAGATGAGCGACACGGGCCCGTCCTTCTCCACCAGCGCCACCCGCGGGTCGCTGCGCACCAGGTCCAGCCGCGCGTCGGGGATCACCGCCGAGAAGCCGCGGGCCGCGAACTCGCGCACGTGGCGCAGGGTGAGCCCGTTCTCGCGGGCGATGGCATTGGCGGCGCCGCGCACGTCGGTCACGCCGTCGTTGAAGGTGACCAGGTAGATGGGCGCGTTCGACGAGGCCGCCATGGCGGGCTCCTGGGGTGCGCGCGAGGCCACGGGGGTGGTGCCGTCGCAGGCGGCCAGCGCGGCGGCCGCGGCCAGCGCGGCGAGGGGAAGGGACAGGCGCATCGGGTACTCTCCTCCTTCGGTGGGATGACGCACGCGGGCGCGGCGGCGGGGGCGGCGGGAGCCGCCCGTCGGAGGCCGTCGTGGACCCGCGGGACGCCCCCGATTCAGGCACAACCGGTGCCCTTCGGCTCCCATACGGCCGAAGTTCGCGGGCCCCATCCGTTTACGTGGTGTTCACCTGGGGCGGCGGCGGCACGGGCGCTGCACCAGAACGGTGCGGGAGAACAAGATTGCGGCGCCGGGCGCGGAGTGCAGCGGCGTTCCGCGGCTTCCGCCGTTCGGCGAGCCCGCGTACATTCGACCGCCCCCCCCATCCGCCCACGATCCCCCGCCGCGCGTGACCGAAACGACCGTCCCGCCGCCGCCCGCCGCCGAAGCGCCGCCCGACCCGGAGCGGCGCGCGGGGGTGTGGCGCTGGGTGTCGCCCGCCATCGCGCTGGCGCTCTTCGCCGCGGGGCTGGGGGTGATCCAGGCCGACCTGCGGCGGATCCGCTACGCCACCATCCGCGAGACGCTGCACGACCTTCCCGCCGGGGCGCTCGCCTGGGCGGTGGCGTTCACGCTGCTGAACTACGCGGTCCTCTGCCTCTACGACATCCTGGCCTTCCGCTACATCGGCAAGGCGCAGAAGCCGTGGAAGGTGGCGGTGGCCAGCTTCACCGGCTACGCCATCAGCAACAGCGTGGGGTGGGCGGTGATCTCGGGAACCAGCGTGCGCTACCGCTTCTACTCGCGCTGGGGGCTCACCGCGGGCGACATCTCCCGCATCATCGTCTTCTACAACGGCACCTTCTGGCTGGGGCTGCTGGTGCTGGGCGGCTACGGGCTGGCCTTCGACCCGCACCCCGACCTGGTGGCGCTGCTCGGGCGCTTCGCGGTGCACGGGCTGGGCGCGCTGATGCTGGCCATCGCGCTGGCCTACGGGGTGGCCGCGGTGTTCTGGCGCAGGCCGGTGCGCATCGGCCGCTTCGCGGCCCCCATCCCGCCGCCGCAGACGGTGGCGCTGCAGTTCGTGCTCTCCACGGTGGACTGGGCGCTGGCGGGGGCGGTGCTGTACGTGCTGATCCCGCACACCGGGCTGGACTTCGCCGAGGTGCTCTCCGCCTTCATCGCGGCGCAGCTGCTGGGGCTGGTGAGCCACGTTCCCGGCGGGGTGGGGGTGTTCGAGGGGGCGATGGCCTTCCTGCTGCGCGGCTACGGCGGCACCCCCGCGGAGCTCATCGCCTCGCTCTTCCTCTACCGCCTGGTCTACTACGTGGTGCCGCTGGGCGGCGCGCTGGCGATCCTGGTGGCCGACGAGGTGCGGCTCCGCCGGCACGCGCTGGCGCGCATCGGCGGGGCGTTCGGGGCGCTCACCGGGCAGGTGACGCCCAAGGTGCTGGCGCTCTTCACCTTCCTGGCGGGGGGCGTGCTCCTCCTCTCCGGCGCCACCCCGGCCGAGCGGGCGCGGATGGGGCTGCTCATCCGCTACCTCCCGCTGGCCGTGGTGGAGGCGTCGCACTTCGCCGCCTCGGTGGTGGGGGTGGGGCTGCTGATCGCCTCGAACGGCGTCGCCCGGCGGCTGCGCATCGGCTACTACGCGGGCGTCACCCTGCTGCTGGTGGGGATCGGCGCGTCGCTGCTGAAGGGGATCGACTACGAGGAGGCCCTGCTGCTGAGCGGCCTGCTGGGGGCGTTCCTGGCGAGCCGGCGGGTGTTCGACCGCGCGGGCGACTTCTGGGCGGCGCGCTTCTCCCCCGGCTGGTTCCTCTCGGTGGTGGCGGTGGTGGGCGCCTCGATCTGGCTGGGGTTCTTCGCCTACCGCCACGTGGAGTACAGCGGCGACCTCTGGTGGCGCTTCGCCACCCGCGGCGACGCGCCCCGCTTCCTGCGCGCCTCCGTCGGCGCCACGGTGGCGATCCTGGCCTTCGGGGTGCTGCGGCTGATGCGCCCCGCGCCCCCCGAGATGGAGCCGCCCACCGACGACGACCTGGAGGACGCCGCCCGGCTGCTGCGCGGCCAGCCGCACACCCAGCCGTACCTGGTCTACCTGCGCGACAAGAGCCTCCTCTTCTCTCCCGGGCGCGAGGCGTTCCTGATGTACGGGGTGCAGGGGAAGACCTGGGTGGCGCTGGGCGACCCCGTCGGCGACCCCACCTGCGCCACGGCGCTGATGCGCCAGTTCTTCGGGAAGTGCGACGACTTCGGGGGGATCCCGGTCTTCTACCAGGTGCACAAGGACAGGCTGCACCAGTACGCCGACTTCGGGCTCACCTTCGTGAAGCTGGGCGAGGAGGCCTTCGTGCCGCTCGACACCTTCTCGCTCGACGGCGCCGAGCGGAAGCCCTTCCGCCTGGTGCTGAACCGCTTCGCCCGCAGCTCCCTCTCCTTCCGCATCGTCCCCCCCGAGCAGGTGCCGGCCATGCTGCCCCGCATCCGCGCGGTGTCGGACGACTGGCTGGCGCACAAGGCGGCGGCGGAGAAGGGGTTCTCGCTGGGCTTCTTCGACCCGGAGTACGTCTGCCGCTTCCCGCTGGCGGTGATCGAGGACGGGGCGCGGGTGGAGGCGTTCGCCAGCCTCTGGCCGGGGGCGGGGGGCGAGGAGCTGTCGGTGGACCTGATGCGCTACCGCGCCTCGGCGCCGCGCAACGCGATGGAGGTGCTGCTGCTGCACCTGATGCTGTGGGGGAAGGAGAACGGCTACACCCGCTTCAGCCTGGGGATGGCGCCGCTCTCGGGGCTGGAGATGAGCGCGGTGGCGCCGGTGTGGACGCGGATGGGGAACTGGCTCTTCGAGCGCGGGGGGACCTTCTACAACTTCCAGGGGCTGCGCACCTACAAGGAGAAGTTCCACCCGGTCTGGGAGCCGCGCTACCTCGCCTACCCCGGCGGCCTCAACCTCCCCCGCATCATGGCCGACGTCTCCGCCCTGATCGCCGGCGGGTACCGCAGGATCTTCAGGCGCCGCTGAACGGACGCGCAAAGACGAAGGGCGTTCCTCGCGGAACGCCCTTCGCATCCTTCGGCGCGACCAGCTAGCCTCGTTGCCGTGGCAGAGCCCAGGGGCTCTTGTCGCCAGCCGCATATGCCGAACGCCAATCTCTGCAGCAACGATACCCGAACAACCCCCGTACGTCAAGCCTGTCAGTAGTAGAGCTTGGTACCTCGCCTCCACAGGTCGAACTCGGTGGCAATCCGCGGGGCGATGAGGTCGTACTCGGCGGTGATCCCCCGCTCCCACTTCCGGCTGACGGCCCAGCAGCAGTAGTCGGCCACCTGCAGGCAGGGCTCGCTCTGCGCCGACCACGAGGCGGTGCGGTAGTGGACCGTGGGCGTGACCTGCCGGACCACCTCGCGCACGGCGTTGTGCATCAGCGTGCGCTTCTCTTCGTGCCCAGCGATGCGCCCACCACGAACAGCTCGTCGTTCGGGCGAACGATCCGCGGCGCCACGTGCTTCAGGTGGTAGTACCACGCGTACTGGTAGAAGACCTCGTCGCTGGTGCGTGTCTTCGGTTGGGACTTGGCCTTTTCGAGGATGGTGGTGCCGACCCGGAACGGGTGCTGCTGGAGCAGCGCGAAGACGCGTGCCCGCACCTCGAGCTTGTCCGTGGTCGCGTGGAACTCCAAATCGACGCCGAGGCCCTCCCACGCCATGTCGCGCCGGAGTGCCAGCAGCGCGTCGCCGACTCCGTAGCCCGGACAGGCGATGGTCGTCAGGATGAAGTAGCGAGACGCGTCGCGCTTGCGGGAAAAGTCGAAGTTGCCGCTCTCGTCGGCGAAGAGGCTGATGCGCGCCATTCCCGGGGACCGGATGGGGAGGCGAGCGGGGGGACTACCAAGCTAATGCGGAGCGCAACAGCCGAAAAGCAGCGCAGGGAAATCCCGCGGCCTCTATCTGAGCGCCTCTGCGTCTCTGCGTGATGCCTTCTTCCGGAGCTGCGCCCGCGCGGAGGCGGCGCGGCGCGCGAGCTCGTCGTGGTCGCCGCCGCCGCCGAAGCGGGCACGCAGGTAGAGGTCGACGGCGCGCGCCGCGTCTTCCGCGCCGGGAGCCCGGTCGCGCGCCAGCCTCTCGGCGAAGGCGAGGGGGCCGTCGCCCGCGTCCGTGGTCCATCCCGCCCGCTCGTAGGCGCGGCGGAGGGAGAGGTAGGTGCGGGAGGACGGGGAGAGGCGGCGCCGGCCCCGCAGGCCGCGGGTGAGCACGAGGGCGAGCCCGCCCGCCAGCACCGCCAGCAGCCAGGGCGTGGCGAAGCGCACCGGCTCGCGGCGGTCCTGGGGGTCGGCGCCGGTGCGCTCGCCGCCCTGGGAGAAGAAGGCGCTCACGCGGTGGAACACGCCGAGCTGCCGGTCCAGGTCGTAGTCGAGCACCCACCGGTTCCAGCGGTATTCCAGGCCGTCCATCCAGATCCGCGCCGGCCAGAGCCACGACCCGCGCGCGGCCCGGTCGAGGAGCGCGGCGGTCCCCGCGGGGGTGGGGTCGAACGGCACCCATCCCCACTCCGGGAACCAGACCTCCACCCAGGAGTGCGCCCGGTCGCCGGTCACCGCCAGGTAGCCGGCGCCGGCGTTCCACTCCCCGCCCAGGAAGCCGTTCACGTTGCGCGTGGGGATCCCCTTCGCGCGGAGCAGCATGGCCATGGCGGTGGAGAAGTACTCGCAGTGACCCCGCCGCCGGGTGAAGAGGAAGGCCTCCAGCGTCGCCTCGCGGCCCGAAGCGGGGAGGTCGAGGGTGTAGGTGAAGTTGTGCTTCAGCCATCCCTCCACCGCGCGCACCTGGTCGATGCGCGCCGTCAGCCCCGCCGTGAGCGAGTCCGCCAGCCGGAGGACGCGCGGGTCGAACGCGGGGAGCGAGGTGGCCGCGCTCGAGGGAGCCGCGCTGGAGTCGTCGCCGGCGCGCAGCCGGTCGTCGGACGGGCGCGCGTCGGTGGTCCAGGCCACGTAGACGGGGTTGTCGGTGCCGCCGTAGAAGAGGTCGCCGGAGCGGCCGCGGAAGACGCGGATGGCGGAGCGCGGGATCACCCGGAGCACCGGCGCCGGGCCGAAGATCACGTCCGTCCCCGGCGGCCCGCCGAAGATGCGGATGCGGCGGTAGGGCCCGCCCCAGCGGCGCGCGTACTCCCCCGGCTCCAGGTCGCCCGAGAACGCCGACCGCACCCAGGTGGCGCCGTCGAAGATCTCGAACGACCGCCCGCGCCAGTGGATCTCCTCCACCTCCGGCGGCGGGCCGTCCGGGAACTCGGCGCGGAACATCACCTGGGGGTTGGAGCCGATCCGCCCGCCGAAATCCGCGATCGACACGTTGTCGCTGAAGCCGGCCACCTCGCCGCCGGCGCCGCGGCGCCCCTGCACGTTCCAGGCACGGGGAAGGCGGGGGAAGAGCACGAACACGCCCGCGCTCATCCCCAGCGTCACCAGCGAGAGCGCCGCCGTGGTCCAGAGGAAGCGGCGCCCCACGCGCGCCTCGCCCGCGCGGAAGCGCTCCGTCTCGCGGCGCAGGTACCCCACCATCATCGCCAGCACCGCCAGCCCCACGTACGCCACGAAGCCGAGGGCGAAGGCGGGGCCCGGGTAGTACGCCGTGGCCGCGATCAGCAGCGCGAAGGAGAGCGAGTAGAGGCGCATGTCGTTGTGCGCGTCCAGCGGCCGCAGCGCCTCGCCGGCCAGCAGGAAGAGCAGCATCGCCATCACGCCGGGCATGAAGTCCTGCCCCAGCACCACCGCGGCGTACGCGAGCCAGGCGCAGAGCGCCAGCACGCCGAAGCGGGTGACGCGCTCGATCCCCGCCCCCGCGCCCGGCGGCGGGAGCCAGCCGATGGAAAGGGCGAGCCCCGCGGCCGCCGCCAGCACCGCGGCGGTCACGCCGGCGCCCGCCGCGTATGCCACCAGCGCGGCGAGCGCCATCGCCGAGACCAGGCGCCGGTGCAGCCGCGCGAGCCTCACCGGGCCTCCCGCGGGGTGAACACGTCGCCCCAGCGCCCGTCGGAGGGCGCCGCGGCGGCCACCAGCACGCACTCGCGCGCGGGGACGGGCGGCTCCACCCGCGGCGCGTCCGCGCGGAAGCGGGCGCGGGCCAGGGCGTCGAGCACGCGCTCCAGCTGGACGGCGCCGCTCCCGGGCGGCACGCGCGCGTCGCCGGTGGCGAGCGCGAAGGGGTCGCCCCGCCGCTCCGCCGCCGCGGCGAGCGAGGCCGCGACCTCCAGCGCCGCCTCCGCCTCCTCGCTCTCGGGCGCGCGGAGGTCGAGGCAGATCCAGAGGGCCGACGAGCGGTCGCGCTCGTATTCGCGCACCACCGGCTGGCCGGCGCGCGCGGTGGTCTTCCAGTGCACGTCGCGCGGGTCGTCGCCGGGGCGGTAGGGGCGGAGCCCCCGGTACTCGCCCCGCGCTCCCGCCGCGCCCGCGTACGTCTCTCCCGCGCGGCGGATGCGCTCGCCCCCGGGGCGCGGCTCGCGCACCGCCCGGTCGTGGCGCGGCCAGACCACGGCCTCGCCGGGAATCTCCAGGTCGCGCTCCTTGCGGAAGAGGCCGAAGGGGAAGGAGGTGGCGAGCGTCACCGTCTCCAGCGGGTAGACGCCGCGCCGCGCCCACTCCGCCTCGGCGCGCACCGTGGCGGCCGCGCCGGGGTCGAGCGCGGCAATCCAGGCGCGGCCGGGGAGCCCCGCCTCGCCCACCTCCACCGCGAGGGAGGGGAGGCGGCGCTTGGCGTTCCGCACCTCGTAGACGATCCGCCCGGGCACGCCCGCGGTGAGCGCGCGCGGGGGGCGGCGGCGCACCTCCAGGCGGCGGATCATCTGCTCGCTCATCCACCCGCTCAGGGTGATGAAGCCGAGCATCGCCCCCAGGACGAGGTAGAGGAGGTTGTTGCCGGTGCCGATGGCGGCGAGCCCCAGCACCAGCGTGCCGAGGGTGAACATCCACCCCGTGCCCGAGAACCGCAGCCGGCGCGGCGGGCGGAACCAGCGGCGGATGGCGGCCGCGCGGGTCACACCGGGAGGGGGATGGCGGCCACGACGTCTTCCAGCACCGCCACGGCCTCGTCGTACGCCTCGCCGGTGGAGGAGGAGGCGCCCGCGGGGAGGAGGCGGTGCGCCAGGCAGGGGACGACGAGGCGGCGGACGTCGTCCGGCGCCAGGAAGTCGCGCCCGTCCACCAGAGCGTACGCGCGCGCGGCGCGGAAGAGGCCGATGGCGGCGCGGGTGCTGGCCCCGGCGCGTAGCCGCGGCTCGGCGCGCGTGGCCTGCACCACCGCCATCAGGTAGTCCACGAGGCTGGCGTCGGCGTGCACCCGCTCCACCCGCGCCTGCAGCGCCAGCACCCGCCCCGCGTCGAGCACCGGGTGCAGCCGCTCCAGCGGGTCGCCCACGCCCACGGACTGCAGCAGCACGCCGCGCTCGTCCTCCGCGTCGGGGTAGCCGATGGAGAGGCGCATCAGGAAGCGGTCGAGCTGGCTCTCGGGGAGCGGATAGGTGCCGTGCTGCTCCAGCGGGTTCTGCGTGGCCATCACCACGAAGGGGTGCGGCAGGTCGAAGCTGCGCTCGTCGATGGTCACGCGCCCCTCCTGCATGGCCTCCAGCAGCCCGCTCTGGGTGCGCGGCGGGGCGCGGTTGATCTCGTCTGCCAGCACCACGTGGGTGAAGATGGGGCCGGGGCGCGTCTCGAACTCGTGCGTGCGGGGGTTGTAGATGGAGACGCCCAGCACGTCGGAGGGGAGGAGGTCGCTGGTGAACTGGATGCGGCGGAACTCCAGCCCCAGGGCGGCGGTGAGGGCGCGGGCGAGGGTGGTCTTCCCCACGCCGGGGATGTCTTCGAAGAGCAGGTGCCCGCGGGCGAGCAGCGCCGCCAGCGACAGGCGCACCGTCTCGCGCTTGCCGCGGAAGACGGTCTCCACCTCGTCGACGAGCGTCTCCAGCAGGTGCAGGTCGACGGAGTCCGCCGCGTTGGGAACCGCGTTCAGCATGGGGAGGAGCCGGTGGTGTGCGAGGGGGAACCCGCCGAAAGGTACACTGGATGGCCCCGATGGAGCCAGCCGTGCCGTTCCGGTGGGGGGAACGACGAAGCCCCCGAAGCGTTTCCCGGCCTCGGGGGCTTCGCCGCACGACCAGCGGTACCGCTACAGCAATGCCTCCTTGCTGTTCGTCTCGGCTTTCACGCGCACTCCCTTGAGCTCCTTCGGAATCGAGTGCCGCACGGTTTCCGCCTCGATCGGCGTCAACGCGGTGGTCGACGGGCCGTCTGGAGGCGTGGCGACGAACTCGTACTCGTAGATCCCGTCGGCAGGCGGCGTCACGTAGATGATTTCCACCAACTCGGGGTTGGTCCACCCGCCGGTGCGCGTCTCTCCCTTCGCGCTGATGGACAGTTGGGGCGGGTCGGATTTCAGGATTGCGAGCTCGACGTCGTTTACGCTGTAGATGAGTTGGCTCTCAGGCATGGGACGACTCCTTTGAAGGGTTTGACGCATGATCTTGCCTCCGCTCCTCTCGGGTCGATCGGCGGCTCATGGCATGGTAATGCACGGCGCTGCAGAATCAAGAAAACAGATGGAGAGTCCGGCTTGCCTGGAGGTGGAGTGCGCTCAGCCTGCGTGAAAAACGATCATCCTCCACCGATGCGCCGCAGGATCAGCTCCGCCGCATAGAGGTAGTCGCGGTCCAGGTTGTGGCCGGCGTCGAGCGTCACGCACTCGGCGAGGCCGGGGGGGAGCGAGGGACAGAGCGCCGCTGCGTCCGCCCTGCCGCTGACGCAGAGGACCGGCATCCCTTCCAGCGCCTGGAGCTCGGGGAGGAGGGGGACGTCGCCGGGGTGCCCGTGGGGCCCGAACAGGTCGGACCAGTGGAAGCGGAAGTTCGTCGTCTTCGCCGGGGAGAAGAGGGCGAGCAGCTCCACCCGCCGCCGCAGGTCCGCCGGGAGGCGGCGAACGACGAAGGGGAGGAGGTCCGCGCCGCGCGAGAGGCCGGCGAGGACCACGCGCTCCTGCTCCCACGCGGCCAGGTAGTGGCGCAGCACCGCCTCCACGTCGCGGGCGACCACGTCGGGCGGGCGGTGGCGCAGCAGGTAGGTGCGCGCCTTCAGCCCCACGCTGCCGATGCCGTGCTTGGCCAGCTCCCGGGCCAGGGCGCGCACCAGGATCGCCCAGTTCCCATCCCCCGAGAAGACGAAGGCGAAGGTGCGCCCCGGGGCCGCGGCGCGCTCCTCCACCAGCGGGAGCCGCCGCAGCCGGGGCGGGAGCCCGCGCGGGGTGCGCGGCCAGAGCAGGTGGCGGGTGGATTCCAGCAGGGTGGCGAGATTCAAACCGGCTCCCCATTGGCTGTCGACTCGGCTTCGCGCCTTCAGGCGAGGCAGGCCGCATACCACGTCAGCGCCGAAAGAGCGGCGGCGGCGGACAGCCCCGCGGCGGCGGCAGCTTGCAACCGCCGCGGCGGCGCAGCCGTATGGTCAGGCGGAGCGGGCGTGGACGGGTGTGGACGAAGCCGCAACCGCAGCATACATTTATGCCTCCTCGGCGGGCCGGGGCGGCAGCATCGCCACCCGCCAGCGACTCCAGCGGCTCCCATCACCCCTCCACCTGCGGCGAAGCCACCGGCACCTCGCCGGACGCCCCAGCCGCGCACGGAATGCCATGAGCGGACTCATCGACAAGCTGAAGGACGTCAGCAAGGACGCGCTGGGCACCTTCGTGGTGCTCGACGACGACGACGAGGCCGCCGCGGCCGACGACAAGACGGCGCCCGCGCCGCCCCGCCCGTCCGCCGTCCCCGCCGCCGCGGCGGCGGCCTCGCCGGCTCCGTCCGCCGCTCCGGCGCCCGGCGCCGCCGCGGCGGCCGCGCCCGATCCCGAGTTCGTGCAGCAGCTCAAGGCCGCCGTCGACGCCTGCCCGGCCAAGGCGCTGCCGCAGTTCCGCGCCCTCTTCGACGCGCTCGCGGCGGTGGGCGACCCCGCCACGCGCACGCAGCTCGCCCTCTCGGCCGCGCAGGCCAGCCACGGCTTCGGCGCCGCCCAGGTGGCCAGCGCCATCGACGACCGCCTGAAGCTCCTCGCCGGCGAGAAGTCCGCCTTCGAGCAGGCGGTGAAGGAGGAGACGGAGCAGTCGATCGGGGCCAAGCAGGCGCAGATCGAGAAGACCCGCGCCGAGATCACCAGGAAGATCGAGGAGATCAAGGTGCTCGAGGCGAAGGCCGCCGAGCTCGGGCAGGCGGTGGACGAGGCGCGCGCCACCATCGACGAGAACGCCGCCCGCTTCGCCGCCAGCTACGCCGTGGTCGAAGCCGAGCTCGCCGGCGAGCGCGCCCGGGTCGCACCCTTCCTCTCACCCGCCAAGCAGCCCTGACGATGGAGACCTCCGCATCCTCCACCCCCAAGCCCCACCGCACCTTCTGGCAGCGCCCCGAGGGAAAGGTCGGCGGGGGGATCATGGCCGGGATCGGCGTGGCCGTGGCGTACGCGTTCATGAAGGCGCTCCCCACGCTCATCCAGCTCGCCCAGAACACGCTCTACCTGGCGGGGCTGCTCGGCCTGCTGGCGCTGATCTACTTCACCGTGTTCGTGTGGGACCGCCCGCGCACCCTCCTCTTCTACGGGCTGCAGATGATCAGCCGGTGGGTCACGGGGAACTTCGTGGAGCTGGACCCGGTGGCCATCCTCAAGAGCTTCGTGCGCCAGATGGAGAAGCGCCGCGAGGTGATCCGCGACCGCCTGGGGCGGATCGTGGGGGTGCGCCGGATGGTGGAGGCCAAGATCGCCCGCAGCGAGAAGGAGCGGCAGGACGCGCTTCGCCTGGCCAAGGCCGCGCAGGGGCAGGGCGACGACGACGGGCTGAACGCCCACGCCGAGATCGCCGCCCGCCGCGCCCGCGACATCGAGGAGTACCGCTCGATGCAGGAGCAGATGATGAGCATCGAGAAGCTCCTCCAGCGGGTGCTGCGCCGCGCCGACTACCACATCCAGACGGCGCAGGACGAGGCCAACCAGCTCGCCGACAAGCACACCATCACCGGCGCCGTGGCCAGCGCCACCGCCGCCGCGCAGGGGATCTTCGGCGACACCGACCTGGCCGAGGTGCGCGACATGGCCGCCGAGCGCATCCGCGACGACTACGAGAAGCGCCTGGGCGAGCTGCAGACGCTGATCGACCTGACCGACTTCGACCACGCCGTGGACCTCAACCAGATGGCCTTCCGCCAGGAGGGGCTCACCCAGCTGGCCGAGGCGGAGAAGAAGGTCTCCGCCGCCGAGGCGGCCGACCCCTCCGTCACCGTGGGCGCGCGCGGCGCGGCGCTCCTCGCGCAGGCCGAGGGCATCACGCCGACGGCCCCGGCCGACCCGGGCGCCGCCTCGTCCGCCGACCCCGAGAGCCGCTGGCGCGGCAAGCTCCGCCGGCAGTAGCCCCGCCCGGGCCGCGCCGACGAACTCGAACCCATCCATCCGATCATGCAACTGACCTCGACGGGGCAGAAGACGGTACGCGTGCTGGGCGGCCTCATCGTGATCGTGGCCCTGGGGCTGGGGCTGAAGTACGCGGCCACCCACGGCTACGGCCGCAAGATCATGGGCGCCCTGGTCCCGCAGAAGGTGCAGGGGCTCGACAACGCCCCCGACAGCGCCAACGCCTTCACCCAGGGCGGCGACGTGGCCTTCGCCGGCCTCCCCTCCGAGACGCCGGCGAGCCTCCCCGGCGCCCCCGAGGTGCGCATCAACTTCTGGGCGTGGAACTCCCAGATGGGGTGCCTCTACAGCAACGGCGGCCCGGTGACCACCGAGGGGTCGCTGATGGCCAAGCAGGGGATCAAGGTCCGCATCGAGCGGCAGGACGACAACACGCAGCTCATGGCGCAGCTCACCGCGCTGGCCAAGGGGCTGCACGACGGGCAGGCGCAGCCCTCCGGCGGCGTGCACTTCGTGGGCATCATGGGCGACGGGTCGGGCGCCTTCCTGGCCGCGCTCAACCAGCAGCTGGTGGAGAGCTTCGGCCCCGACTACCGCGCCGAGATCGTGGGGAGCTGCGGCTACTCGCGCGGCGAGGACAAGCTGATGGGCCCGCAGAAGTGGCGCGACAACCCGCAGAGCATGCGGGGCGCGCTGGTGGCCGGGGTGCTGCGCGACGGCGACTGGAACATCGCCCAGCGCTTCATGGGCGACAACAACCTCCCCAACAACCCCGACGAGACCACCTACGACCCCGAGGCGGTGAACTGGGTCAACACCTCCAGCTACGTGGAGGCGGCGGAGAAGTACGTGGCCAACTACTGCGAGAACCGCCGGGTGGTGAGCAAGGGGAAGGCGACCGGCGAGACGCGCCGCGTGTGCGTGGACGGCATCGTGACCTGGACGCCGGCCGACGTGACCGCGGCCCGCGAGCGCGGCGGGATCGTGAGCGTGGTCTCCACCAAGGAGTACACCTCGCAGATGCCGCACGTGATCATCGGCATCCACAAGTGGAACCAGCAGAACCGCGCGACGGTGGAGAAGATGCTCACCGCCTTCACCGAGGGCGGCGACCAGGTGCTGCACCACCCGCAGGCGCTGCACCGCGCGGCCGAGATCAGCCAGCAGATCTACCGTGAGAACGGCGCCGACGCGGCGTACTGGGAGAAGTACTACCGCGGCGTGACCGAGCCCGACAAGACGGGGACGCCGGTGGAGCTGGGCGGGAGCAAGGCCAACAACCTGGCCGACAACCTGGTGCTCTTCGGCCTGGCGCCGGGGACCACGCCGCAGACCAGCCGCTTCCACGCCACCTACACGGTGTTCGGCAACATCGTCACGCAGCAGTACCCGCAGCTGGTGCCGCACATCCCGGCGATCGACTCGATCCTGGACGTGAGCTACCTGCAGGGCGTGGCCCAGCGGGCCGGCGGCGCGGCCGCCGTGGCCACCAACGCCGAGACCACCAGCTACGCCAACACGGGGCAGGTGACGCGCGTGGTGGGCCGGAAGAACTACTCCATCACCTTCGCCAGCGGGCAGGCGACCTTCACCCCGCAGGGCGAGCAGGCGCTGGAGGAGCTCTTCAACGTGCTCTCCATCAACTCGCTCCCGGTGGAGATCCACGGCCACACCGACAACGTGGGCGACCCCGCGGCCAACCAGCAGCTCTCCGAAGACCGCGCGCTGGCGGTGAAGCAGTGGCTGGAGAACCGCTCGGCGAGCACCTTCCCGCCGGGGCGCCTGCGCATCTTCGCGCACGGCTCCACGCAGCCCATCCAGTCCAACCGGACCCCCGAGGGGAAGGCGGCCAACCGCCGCGTGGAGATCGTGATCGGCACCGCGGGCTGAGCGCGGCCCGTCCGGCACGCGCCGGGGCGCGGGGGTCCTTTCCCCCGCGCTCCGGCGCGCTTCAATCCCCGTCACCCTGGACCACCTCGCGATGCCCGCACTCGGACCGGCGCTGCGGCCCAACCAGTGGGTCTCCCGGCAAACCTACCTCGCCATGGCCGCCGCGTGGACGGTGGTGGTGCTCCTCCTCTGGCTCATCGGGCCCGGGTTCTTTCCCACCCCGGCGCGCGTGTTCCAGGCGCTAAGCCAGCTGGTCTCCCAGGGCGGGCTGCTGGGGGAGCTGCTGACCTCGCTCACCCTCTTCGCCGAGGCGCTGGTCCTGGCCTCGCTCCTCTCCATGGTGCTCGCCTACCTGAGCGTGGTCCCGGCGCTCAGGCCGATCGTCGGCGCGCTCACCAAGGCGCGCTTCCTGAGCCTGGTGGGGCTCACCTTCGTCTTCACCATGCTCTTCGGCGGCGGGCACCCGCTCAAGCTCTCGCTGCTCGTCTTCGGCATCTCCGCCTTCCTGCTCACCTCCATGCTGGACGTGGTGGAGTCGGTGCCCACCGAGAAGCTCGACCACGCGCGCACCCTGCGCATGGGCGACTGGCGGGTGGTGTGGGAGGTGGTGATCCTGGGGCAGATGGGCCTCGCGCTCGACGCCATCCGGCAGAACGCCGCGATCGGGTGGATGATGCTCACCATGGTGGAGGGGATCGCGCGCAGCGAGGGGGGGATCGGGGCGCTGCTGATCGACCAGAACAAGCACTTCCACCTCCCGGGGATCATCGCCGTCCAGGCGGTGTTCCTGGTCGCGGGCTTCTTCCAGGACGCGTTCCTGGCGTGGCTCAAGAGCGTGCTGGTGCCGTTCGCGGCGCTCGCCTCCGCGCGCAACCAGGGGTGACGGCCATGACCACGCACGCATTCGAGCGCAAGGACGTCCTCCTCGACATCCAGGGGGTGAGCATCGCCCGCGGCGGTGTTCCCGTGCTGCGCGACGTGAACGCGCAGATCCGCGACGTGGTGCGTCCCGGGATGAAGCAGGGGCAGATCGTGGGGCTGCTGGGGCCGTCGGGCGTGGGCAAGACGACGCTGTTCAAGATCCTGGCGGGGCTGCTCAAGCCCGACGCGGGGACGGTGAAGATCGGCGCGCAGGGGCGGCCGGCGGAGCCCGGGCTGGTGGGAGTGGTGGCGCAGAACTACATCCTCTTCGAGCACCGCTCGGTGCTCGGCAACCTGACCATCGCCGCGCGCCAGGCGGGGATGGGCGCGGCCGACGCGAAGGCGGCGGCGATGCGCTACCTGGAGCGCTTCTCCCTGGCCGAGCACGCGGAGAAGTACCCGATCCAGCTCTCCGGCGGGCAGCGGCAGCGCATCGCCATCGCCCAGCAGCTCCTCTGCAGCGAGCACTACCTGGTGATGGACGAGCCCTTCAGCGGGCTGGACGTGATCCAGCAGGAGAACGTGCAGAAGCTGATCCAGGAGGTGAGCGCCGGCGACGAGGAGAGCACGGTGATCATCGTCACCCACGACGTGAGCGCGGCGGTGGCGGTGGCCGACACCATCTGGCTGATGGGGCGCGAGCGCGACGCGGAGGGGAAGGTGATCCCCGGCGCGCGCATCGTGGAGGAGATCGACCTGCTGAAGGCCGACCTCTGCTGGCAGCCCGACATCCGCCAGCGCCCGGACTACCTGAAGCTGGTGAACGAGATCAAGGACCGCTTCCACACCCTCTGAAGCGGCCGCATCGCCAGGTATCGCAAACAGATACGGCCGATCGGGGGAACTTTCCGGCCGGCTCGGGGGAATCAGGCACGCGCTCACCTGCGGGCGCTCCCCGAGCCGGTCTTTCCGACACGCCCATCCCCACCTTCCGTCCCGACCCGTTCGGCACCGATGAAGAAGGAAGAGACGATCCTGTGGACGCGGGTCGCCGAGGCCACGCGTCCGCTGCAGCCGCCCGAGACCGACCGCCGCCTGGTGCTGGACCGCGTGGTCCGCGCCGTGGAAGACGCGCGCGCGGCCGGGCTCGCCTCGGCGGAGATGAGCCACGTGCGCGGGCTGGCGCTCAGCGCCATTTCCAGCGGCGAGCGCGCGGCCATCATCTCCGCCATGGCGCGCATCTACAGCACCTCGCTGGTCGAGCGCGCCAAGCTCAGCTGACGGCAGTTTCACACAGAGACACAGAGGTGCGGAGGGAGCCACGGCGGCTCCCTCCGCGTTTGTGCTTGTTATCCGTTGGCCACATGGCGCTCCCAGGCGGCGAACTCGCTGGGGAGGAGACGGTAACGCCACAGCGAGCCCTCGTGCAGGTCCAGCAGCTCCGCGCGCGCCGCGTCCACGAAGGCGGCCCGGTCCTCTTCCTTCACGCCGCTCGCCGCGCCCCATGCGTCGAGCGCGGCGGGGTCGGGGGCCGTCAGCCGCTGCACCATCTCCCGCACTACTTCACGAAGGTGCTCGCGGTACGCCAGGCGGATGGGGTCCGGGCGGCCGACGGCCTCGCGCACCACCACGTACTGCGCGCACGACCGCTCGTACGCCCACACGAACACGTCGCGCAGCAGCTCCACCCGCCGCAGCTCGTACACTCCCAGCGTCCCCTCCACGTAGGCCTGCTCCGGCACGTCCACGAAGGAGAGCGGGCAGAGGTTGGCCTTGATCAGCGGCAAGTTGGCTCCCAGCCGCGAGGTGCGCTTGTTCACGTCGATGAACGGCTGCAGGTAGGGCAGGTGCACCATCACGAAGAACGCCTGCTCGAACGGGTCCGGGATCGCCGCCGCCTTCTCCAGCAGCACCCCGAAGAGCTCCTCGATCTTCTGCGGGATCGCCAGCGGGGTGAAGGTGGCGCCGGTGATCCCCACCAGCCGCGTGCGCAGCCCGCCCTCGTTGCGGCGGTCGCCCACCAGGTTCTCGGCCAGGGCGGCGTGCAGCCCGAAGAAGGTCTGCCGGTTGAATCCCACGTCTTCCGCCTGCTCCACCAGCATCTCGATTGCCGCGCGGTGGTTCAGGATCATCTGCGTCTCCACGATGTCCTTCCCTTCCGCCTCGCGGCCGTAGCGGAGCAGCTCGCGCGTGTCCAGCCGGGTGTAGGTGTTCCCCTCCAGCCGGCTCGACGCCCAGGAGAGGTCCAGCAGGAGCTGCTCGTAGATGTCTCGCGCATACGTTCCCGCCGGACGCTCCGCGGCGTGGGTGCGGCCGAGCTCGTGGAGGCGGGCGCGCGTCTCTTCCGGGAGGTACCAGGTGGTCCCCGGCTGGTAGCGCTCCAGGAACTCCGGGTCGTACCCCACCGGCGCGCGCGCCGACCGGGGGCGCCGGACCAGCGCGCGCACCTCTGCCCCCTCGGGCGAGAGCGGGATCAGCCCCTCCGCGGCTTCCAGCACGGCGGCGGCCTCGCCGGGCCCGGCGGTGGGCGCGTCGCCCGGGCCGACCGGGGTCTGTACGACCGGCTCGGTGGCGCCGGGGATCAGGGAGATCGAGACGGGATAGTACTGCGTGGCGCGCGCGGACCCTTCCACGCGCACCCGACCCTCCACCAGCAGGTGGTTCATGCGGCGCAGCAGGGTGCGCCTCGCGAGCCGCTCCTTCGCCAGCCGCGCGTAGTCGTCCAGCAGCTGCGGCAGCGTGGCTCCCTCCGGATGGCTGCGCAGGAGGATGTCGAGGGTCGCGATCTGCCGCGCGATCTCGGCGTTGGTCAGGGAAGGCATGCGGATGGTCTGGAGTGCCCGGAATCGGGGAATCGCGCCACAAGATAGAGAATCGCGCCACAAAAATAGAGAATCGCGCCACAAAAACAAGTATCTGGCCACAAAACACTGAGAATCGCGCCACAAAACCCGAAATCGCGCCACAAAACCGGGAATCGCGCCAGAAAAATCTGGATCGCGCCATAAACACGCGAGGGCGGGGCCCCGCTGGACGCATCGGGTTTGTCCGGGCTAGGTTGCCACGCATGATGCCGCGAACCCTGCGATGACTGGAGCCCTCGCGCTGGCGCTCGCCCTGGCGCAGCAGCCGGCCGCCGCGGCGCGTCCCGAGCCGCTGCCGCAGGTGCTGGTGGACCGGCGGCTGGCGGAGAGCGTGCCGCTGCGGCCGGGCGACACCGTGCGCGTGCGGACGCTGGCCGGGCGCGGGGAGCCGCGGCCCTTCGTCGTGGCGGGGGTGTTCGAGCGCGAGGCGGACCCGAACCGCATCTCGCGCAACGAGATAGAGGTGCGCTTCCACCTGCCGGACCTGCAGGCGCTCCTCCCGCAGCCCGACCGCGTGGACCGCTTCGCCCTGGTGCTGGAGCGCGGCGCGCGGGCGGACTCGGCGGCGCGGTGGGTGGAGGGGGTGGCGTTCGGCACGCGGGCGTTCGGCAGCGCGGAGCTGGCGGACCAGACCAGCGCCACCTTCCGCGTGGTCTCGCGCTTCCACGATGCCATCGGGATCGTCACCATCCTGGCGAGCGCCATCTTCCTCCTCTGCGTGATGATCATCCGCGTGGACGAGCGGCGGCGCGACATGGGGGTGCTGCGGCTGATCGGGGTGAGCCGCGGCACCGTCTTCCGCGCCATCGTGCTCGAGGCGGTGGCCATCGCGGTGGCCGGGAGCGCGGCGGGGGCGGGGCTGGGGCTGGTGGCCGCGCGGATCGTGAACGCGCACTACGCCGGGGTCTACGACACCACGCTCCGTTTCGCGCTGGTCACCCCGCGCATCGTGCTGATCGCGGCGCTGCTGGGGCTGGCGCTGGGGGTGGGCGCGGGGGCGCTGGCGGCGTGGCGGGTGGTGGCGGTGCCGCCGCAGAAGCTGGGGGAGCGGTGATCGTATCCGCCTTCCTGAAGTCGCTCTTCCGCCGGCGCGGGCGCACGCTGCTGGCGCTCGCGGGGATCGCCGTCTCCGCCGCGCTGCTGCTGGACATGACCATGCTCGCCTCCGGCCTCACCGTGAGCTTCGGTGAGCTGCTGGGGGCGAGCGGCTACACGCTGCGGGTGACGCCGAAGGGAATCCTTCCCTTCGACAGCGAGGCCGCCATCGACGACGGCGCCGGCGTGGCGCGGCGCATCGCGGCGGTGGGCGGGGTGCGCGCGGTGGCGCCGGTGCTGGGGGCGCAGTTCCGCATCGTCCGCGGCGACAGCACGGGGGCGCCGGTGTTCACCGTGGGGATCGACCCGCGCGCCGAGTTCCTCTACCGCCTGGAGCGCGGCCGCCAGCCGGGGCCGGGGGAGGTGGTGGTCTCCATCCCCCTGGCCCGCGACCTGGGGGTGCGGCCGGGCGACGAGCTGGCGCTCGCGGGGGAGCTGGACGTGACGCTCGGCCGCGCCCGGGCCACGCGGCGCTTCCGGGTGAGCGGGGTGGGCGACTTCCTCTACGACTACGCCGGCGAGCACTCGCTGGCGATGACGCTCGCCGACGCGCAGGCCGCCACCGGCCGCAGCGCGGGCGTCTCGCTCTTCGGCGTGGCGACGGACGAAGGGGTGGACGACGAGACGGTCGTCCGCCGCATCGCCGCGGCGGTGCCGGAGGTCTCGGCCTGGTCCACCCGCGAGCTGATGGGGGAGATGGACAAGCGGCTCCTCTACTTCAAGCAGCTGGCGACCATTCTGGGGAGCGTGGCGATGGTGGTCACCGCGCTGCTGGTGTCGACCATCATCACCATCGGCGTGCGCGAGCGCTTCGGCGAGATCGCCACGCTGCGGGCGATCGGGGTGAGCGGGCGGCGCGTGCTGCTGGCGGTGGTGGTGGAGGGGCTGTCGCTGGCGGGGCTCGGGTGCGTGATCGGGCTGCCGCTGGGGCTGTGGATGGCGGGCCGGCTGGACCGCATCCTCCTCTCCTTCCCCGGGATCCCGGCGCGGATCAGCTTCTTCGCCTGGGAGCCGCGGCGCGTGGCGCTGGCGATGGGGCTGGTGATCGCGATCGGCGCGGCCGCGGGGTGCATCCCCGGTCTCGGCGCGGTCCGAGCGCGGCTGGCGCAGGCGCTGCGCGAGGAGGCAGAGTGATGATCTCACGCAGAGACACAGAGACGCAGGGGGCTGCGGACGTGATCGAGGCGCGGGGGATCACCAAGGAGTATCCCTACCAGGGCGACGCCGTGCACGCGCTGCGCGGGGTCGACCTGTCCGTGGCGCGCGGCGAGCTGATCGCGATCGTGGGGCCCTCGGGGTGCGGCAAGAGCTCGCTGCTGAACGTGCTCGCCGGGATCGACGCGCCGACCTCGGGACGCGTGTCGCTGCTGGGGACCGACCTCTACGCGCTCGGCGAGGGGGCGCGGTCGGCGCTCCGGCTGCGGCGGCTGGGGTTCATCTTCCAGCGCTTCCACCTGCTGGCGGTGCTCACCGCGGCCGAGAACGTGGAGCTGCCGATGGCCGAGGCGGGGGTGGCGAAGGACGAGCGCCGCCGCCGCGCCCGCGAGCTGCTGGACTACGTGGGGCTCGGCCACCGCGCCGGCCACCGCCCGCCGCACCTCTCCGGCGGCGAGCAGCAGCGCGTGGCCATCGCCCGCGCGCTGGCGAACCGCCCCGAGGTGCTCTTCGCCGACGAGCCGACGGGCGAGCTGGACCGCCGCACCGGCGAGGAGATCATCACCCTCTTCGAGCGGCTGAACGGCGACGGGACGACGATGGTGATCGTCACGCACGACGCCAAGGTGGCCGGGAGCGCACGCCGGGTGGTGGAGATGGCCGACGGGCTGATCGTGGGCGGCGGGCGATGATCCTGCGCCTGGCCGCCGCCGAGATCCGCAACCGGCCGGGGCGCGCGGCGTTCCTGCTGGCCGGCTACGCGCTGGGCGTGGCGGTGATGGTGGTGCTCCTCGCCGTCGGCGAGGCCATGCTGCGCCAGGCGCGAGACAAGCAGCTGATCGGCGGCGGCGACCTGACCGTGGTCCCCGCCGGCGTCAGCACCGAGATGCTGCGCTCCGGCGGCACCGGCTCGCTCTTCCTGGGGATCGACCACGCGCGCTTCGTCCATCGCAACCTGCTGGAGTCGCCGCGCGCGCGGGAGGAGCGCGGGATCGCCGCCGCGAGCCCCATCGTGGAGGGCGCGCAGGTCGAGGTCTTCGCGCGCGGCCGCCGCGTCAAGGCCCTCGCCACCGGCGAGATCCCCTCGCGCGCCCGCGCCGCGGGTGCGGGCGCCGGGCTCCTCGCCGGGCGCTGGGCGGATTCCGAGGCCGACCGCCGCTTCACCGCGCCCACGCAGGACGAGCTGCTGCGCGAGATCGACCACTTCCACCAGCCTCGGGGCGCGGCGGTCGACTCCACCTGGGCCGAGTGGCACTACTTCAACGTGGTGCTGGACGACGGGCGGTGGATCTACCTGACGCTCGCCGTCGGCGGGGAGGTGGGCGTGCCGGGGCGGTGGGGCGGGCGCGTGCTGCTCACCGTGCGCGAGCCGGACGGCGCGCACCGCTCGCTGACCGGCGAGGTGCCGGGTGACGGCGTGCGCTTCGACACCCTCTCGCCCGACCTCTCGCTCGGCGGCATCGGCTCGGTGCGCGAGCGAGGCGGCGGATACGACGTGGACGCGGCGGCGGGGGGCGCGCGGGTGCGGCTGCGCATCACCCCCTCGCCCCATCGCTACTTCCCGCCGACGGACGTGGGTGGGTCGACGCTGATCAGCGGCTACGTGGCCCCCGCGCTGCACGCCCGCGCCGAGGGGACGGTCTGCCTGCCGCGCTGCGAGGCGGTGCGCGGAGCGCAGGCGTACCACGACCACAACTGGGGGGTGTGGCGCGACGTGAGCTGGGAATGGGGCTCGGCCTCGGACAGCGCCGTCTCGCTCCTCTATGGCGCCGTGCGCGGCGACTCCGCCGCGAAGGCGGAGACGTTCGCCTACGTGGTCGACGGGCGGGGGGTGCGGGGCGTCTACCGCCCGGGCGCGATCGACTTCGTGGAGATGGCGCCGAAGGCGGTGGAGGGTGGCACCATCCGCGTCCCCCGCCGCTTCCGCTTCGAGGACCGGCGCCGCGGCTTCCGCGTCACCGTGGACGTCTCGGCCGCCCACGCCACCGACCAGCACCGCCCCCGCCGCCGCTGGTTCGTGCAGATGCGCGGCGTCGCCACCGTGGAGGAGAACGGGAGGGTGATTGGCCGCCTCCCCGGCTTCTTCGAGACTTACGTGGACTGATACCACGTTACAGGGCTTCGATCCGGATCACCGAACGGCTCACGCGGAGAACGACTCCGCTGACTCCGTTGACTCCGTGTGAGTTCTTCTGTTGAGGTTGGGGAACCAGAACGATCCTCGGAACGAAGTATGATGTTGATACCGAATTTCACGATCGTTCGTGCGCTCCTGAGGCGAATCGCATCGGCTTGCGATAGATCCTTCGGCCTGTCAAGTCATTGCCCGGATCGGACGATGCAACGAGGCCGGGCCTCAGGATGACGTCTTTAGTGTTTCACGCGAACGAACATTCGATCGTCCGAAACTCCAGGCAGACATGCGGAGCCGCGGAGAGAGCGCCAAGCCTCTCCGCGGCTCCGCATTTTCGTTTGATGCTCGGTTAGCGTTAGCCTTCGCCGTTGATGAGGTTCCACGCGCAGGGCGCCGGACCGAACGCCGGGTCGGTGTGGGCGGCGTCGCCCGCCAGCAGCACCGCCTGCGACACGGAGCCGCCGGGCGCGAGCTCGCCGGCCAGCGCCTGGGTCAGCTCGTGGGCCGAGGCGAAGCGCACGAAGCCCTCGAGCACCGCGTTGATGCGGCCGTCGGCGTTCCTCGTGAATGCCGCCTGGTGCACGGCCTCGTGCCCGCGCACCCAGTCCAGCAGCCCCTGCTGCGTGCAGCTCGGGCGGCCGGCATACCACGGATCGTTGGCGCGGAAGAGCACCGGGTTCAGGAAGGTCACCCGCCGGGGGAAGGTGATCACCACGTCGCTGTTCCCCTTCGGCAGCACGTACGAGAAGCCGGCATTGGGGCCGCGCGTGATGTGCGTCGCGCGCCCGTTCGCCTGCCAGAAGAGCGACGCCTTCCCCAGGTGTCCCGAGGCGGTCGGGGGATAGACGACGGGGCAGTCCTCCGAGAAGGTGGCGCAGTCGGGCGACGACTCCGTCACCGCCGGGATGCGGTCCGGCCACTGCCGCGCGTTCACCACCACCTCGGTGGTCGCCGTCTCGGTGCGCCCGGCCATGGTCGCGGTCACGGTCATGGTGCCGCCGACCGCCATCTCCCCGCCCCACGTCTTCTGCGACACCGACGAGGTGCGCGGCACCACGTGCCCCTGCGCCTCGAACGTCCACCCCGTCACGGTGAAGGCGGTGCCGCCCGGAGCCGAGGCGGTGCAGGTGGTGCTCTCGCCACGCGTGACGGCGGTGCACTCCACCTTCAGCTTCGATCCGCCCTCCACGTGCACGGAGAGCACGACGTCGTTGTAGTCGGCGTCGTACAACCCGTCGTCGAGCGCCACGGTGTAGTCGGGGTAGCTGCCGGAGATCTGCGAAAGCCCGGTGCCGCCCGCGCCGGTGGACATGATGACGTCCACCGTCCCGTCGGCCGCGGCCGCGCTGGTGGTGGCCGTCTTCCCGATCCCATAGTTCGGGTTGCCGTAGCAGCCGCCCACCTCGTGCAGCACCAGCTCGTTGATCGCGCCGGTCACCGACACGTCCTCGCAGCGCGAGCTCTCAGCGCCGGTGACGGTGATGACGAGCCGCTGCCCGGCCTGCACCGGAATGCCGGCTGCCGCGGCGGAGAGGCTGCCCCGCGCACCGGAATTCCAGAGCGCGAGGTTGCGGCGCAGCGCCGCCGCGGAGTCGGCCGGGGTGCGGAGCGCGCCGGCCGCGGGCGCGCCGGTGATCGGGGCCTGCCGGCCGCCGTCGCAGGCGGCGAGCGCGAGCAGCACGCCGGCGCCGAGCAGCGCGGCCCGGGAAGGTCTACGGAAATGTGTCATGGTCGTTCGGGTGATGTGGAGGGGGTGGATGGATGCGCGTCGACAGGGAAGCGGCGGGCGCCGCCTTTCGGAAACCACGAAAACGCCCGGTCGCAAACGGAGCTGCGGCGCAGAGGGCGCCATTACGCGGATGGAGCAGATGAGCTTTTGGGAGTGGAGGAATTCTAACCGGGGAGCGGGCAGGAGACAAGGCTCGTAATCGTCCGCAAAGAAGAGGGCCTGTCCTCCTCCGTGGCCTCGTGGGAAATCCGCCGCGCGTGGCCGGTGGGGCGGCGTGGTCCCGGGTGGGCGGGGAGATGTCGCCCCAGGAGGACGCCCCGCCGGCGCGGCGGGTGACGAAATCATCCCGTAAATCCAACAACCGCAAGGGATTTCCTGAATCGCAACTTCGGCATGCCTGATGCCGTAGTCTATGCGTGGGCGAACGGTTGGACACGCCCGGAAAGGAGTGATGCAGGATGGAAGTTGCTCGTCGGTTTCTGGAGGAGTACCCCACCGGGTTCGCCGCGTACACCGCGCTCCAGTGCGCGCTGATGCGCCGCTACCTGGCGCGCGGCGGCACGCAGGAGGAGTTCTGCCTGCGGCTCGCCCCGGTCTTCCACCGGCGCTACGCCCCGGTGCTGCTGGACCGGTAGAGGGTACCTGTCGGCAGGCGAAGCCGCCCCGCGATCGCTCGCGGGGCGGCTTCGTCGTGCAAGGAACCGTGCAGCGTGCGGCGTCAGTGCGTCACGGCGCCCACGGCCAGGGCGGTGCCGAGGACGAACATCATGAACGCCGCCGTGACCGCCATCACCACCAGCCACGCGATGACCGCGGTCGCCACCGCCTTGCCGGTGTCGAAGTCGAGCGCCTGGCGGATTGCGATGACGGCGGCGACGAGGATCCAGATCCCCACCAGGAAGATGGCGAGCCGGCCCAGGAACGGGATGATCCCCAGGATCGCGAGCACCCCCGGCGACTGGGCGAACCCGAGCGTGCGCAGCATCTCGCCCATGTCGGCGGTCCCGCCGAAGAGCTTGGTGCCGACCACGTAGGTGAGCCCCGCCCAGATCAGCCAGGAGATGAAGGCCAGGATGATGGCGCCGATCGGTCCGCGCCCGCCGTGGCCCATGTTCCCGATCGCCGAGCAGATGGCGACGATCGCCACCACCGCGGCGGCCTGGCCGGTTGCGCCGCGGTCGGCTTCCACCTCCTCGTAGACGCTCGCGTCCAACAGTGCGGCGCCGATCATCCGCTCGACCAGCGAGCGGGGGGCGCCGGGGAAACCGCCGGCAGGCACTTCCATGTCTGGCTCCGGGGTGCGGGTGGGGATGACGAGCTACGGACGGGACTACGGGGAGGGTCGCGTCAAGGTTGCGTCCGGCGCGGCGGGAATCAAGGCTGGCGTTGAACGTCGATCACCAGCCGGGTGGGGTTGGCGAGCTCCATCACCCGGTAGGGGTTGGCGGCGGAGACGCCCAGGACCACCTCCACCTCGCCCTCGAAGTCGCAGGCGATCGCCAGCTCGCGCAGCACCGGCATCCCCAGCGGGAGGCGGCGCTGGCGCACGGTGGGCTGCCCCTGCTCGTCGTGCGCCTGCGCCGTCTGCAGGCGCACGCGCAGCCAGCGCTCGCCCTCCACCTGCACCGGCTCGCCCGAGCCGCAGCTCAGCGCCGGCCGCGCGGAGTAGGTGGTGTGCCACCCCGGCACCGGGTCGGCGCCGAAGTCCAGCACCATGCGGTCGAACCCCTCCGGGTTGCTGGCGGCCCGCACCCCGCGCAGGGTGGTCGGCACGTTCGGGGTGCCGCCCTGGCGCGGCGCCGTCCCCCACCCTGCCGGCGCGGCACGCTTCGTCGTGTCCGCCGCCGCCGCGCTGTCGGGGCTGGCGACGGGGGTGCGCGGCGCGGTGTCGCCCGCGAAGGCGGGGAGGCGGATGGCGCTGTCCGCGTCGCCGTCGGGGGCGCGGTCCTGCGTGGTGTCGCGGTTGGCCAGCTCCGCCCGGCGCCGCGCGGTGACGTCGCGCAGCTCCCCGCCCTCGTCCTTGCACCCCGCCGCCGCGGAGACCGACATCACCGCGAGCACCATCCACATCGCCGTCTTCAGCCGCATTCCGAGCCTCACCGGTGAACGGCGGGGGCGGCGATGCGCGCCCCGCCGGCGTAGACGTTGAACCGCTCCCCCCGCACGAAGCCGCAGAGCGTCATCCCGCACGCCTCCGCCAGCTCCACCGCCAGGCTCGACGGCGCCGAGACCCCGGCCAGCAGCGCCGCCCCCGCCTGCGCGGCCTTCTGCACCAGCTCGAAGCTGAGGCGCCCGCTCACCATCACCATCCGCTCCACCCAGGGGAGCTCGCGCTCCAGCAGCGAGGCGCCCACCAGCTTGTCCATCGCGTTGTGGCGCCCCACGTCCTCGCGCGCGCGGACCAGCTCGCCCTCGGCGGTGAAGAGGCCGGCGGCGTGCAGGCCGCCGGTGCGCTCGAACACGGCCTGCGCGGCGCGGAGCTGCTCCGGCATGCGGGTGATGACGTCCGGCGAGACGGAAAGATTGCTCTCGATGCGGGCGCAGGCGGGCCCCATCACCGCCTCGATCGACGCCTTGCCGCACACGCCGCAGCTGGAGGTCTGGTAGAAGTTGCGCTGCAGCGCCGCCGGGTCGAAGCGGGTGCCGGGCGCCAGCACCACGCTCACCACGTTGTAGCGCTGCTCGCCCTCGGTGCAGTAGCGGATGGACGCGATCGCCTCCGCGCCGCCGATCAGCCCCTCGGCGTAGAGGAAGCCGGCCGCGAGCTCGAAATCCGCCCCCGGCGTCCGCATCGTCACCGAGACCGGCGTGGCCGCGTCGTCCAGCCGCGCGTCGCGGAGCGCGTCCGCGGGGGCGACGCGGATCTCCAGCGGCTCCTCGGTGGCGAGCACGTCCGTGCGCGCGCGCCGGGCCCCGTCCCCCGTGACGGAGAGCTGCTCGACGCGGCGGCGGACGGTGCTCCCGGGGCGCATCACGCGCCCACCGGGACGGGCTCGACGGATTCGCTCGCGGGCGCGGTGGAGACCAGGCGCTCGTCGCGGCCCTCGGTGCGCACCGGGCTGGTGGCGGGGGCGACGGTGACGGGGACCAGCTTGGACGACGGCTGGTTGCTGAGCCTGGCCGTCTTCCCCAGCGGCACCAGCACGTTCGCCTCGGGGAAGTAGGCCGCGCAGCAGCCGCGGGGGACGTCGTAGGCCACCGCCCGGAAGCGGGGGGCGATGCGCTCCACGCCGTCCACGTAGTGCGAGCGCAGGTCCACCTCGTCGCCGGCGCGGATGCCGCGCTCGGCCATGTCGGCGGCGTGCATCAGCACCACGCGGCGCGCGCCCTTGATCCCCCGGTAGCGGTCGTCCAGCCCGTAGATGGTGGTGTTGTACTGGTCGTGCGAGCGGATGGTGAACAGGCGCAGCTGCCCCTCGGGGAGGTGGATGTCGGGGGTGGGGACCACGCCGAACTGCGCCATCCCGCTCGCCGTCTTCCACTCGCGGTGCGCGGCGGTGTTGCGCAGCACGAAGCCGCCTTCCTCGCGCACCCGCACGTTGTAGCCGTCGAAGCCGGGGATCGTCTGCTCGATCAGCTCGCGGATGCGGTCGTAGTCGGCCACGAGCGCGTCCCAATCCACCGTTCCGCCCGTCCCCAGCGTCGCCTTCGCCAGCCCCGCGACGATCGCCGGCTCGCTCCTGAGCTGCGGCGAGGCCGGGCGGTTGGTGCCGCGCGAGGCGTGGACGAAGGACATCGAGTCCTCGACGGTGACGAACTGCTCGCCGCCGGCCTGCGGGTCGCGCTCGGTGCGCCCCAGGCAGGGCCAGATCATCGCCTCGCGGCCGTGGACCAGGGCGCTGCGGTTGAGCTTGGTGAGCACGTAGACGGAGAGGTCGGGCGTGCGCATCGCCCGCTCCAGCAGGCCGTGGTCGGGGCTGGCGGAGAAGAAGTTGCCGCCCATCGCCATGAAGAAGCGGATCCGCCCCGCATCCATCGCCCGGATCGTCTCCACCACGTCCAGCCCGTGCTCGCGGGGGACGGGGAAGCCGAAGAGCTCCTCCAGCCGGTCGAGGAGCGGCGCGCCCGGGGCGTGGTCGATGCCGACGGTGCGGTCGCCCTGCACGTTGCTGTGGCCGCGCACCGGGCAGGCGCCGGCGCCCGGCCGGCCGACGTTGCCGCGCAGCAGGAGCAGGTCGGCGATGGCGACCACGTTGTCGACGGCGTTGTCGTGCTGCGTGAGGCCCATCGCCCAGGTGACGATGGTGGCGCGCGAGCGGATGTAGACGTCCGCCGCCTCCACGATCCGCGCGCGGGCGAGGCCGCTCTGCTCCTCGATCCGCTCCCAGGGCGTGGCCGCGAGGTCCGCGACCAGCGCCTCCACGCCGGTGGTGTGGGCGCGGATGAAGCCGTGGTCCAGGATGCGCCCGGGCGACTGCTTCTCGGCCTCGAGCAGGCGCTTCATCATCCCCTTCAGCACCGCCACGTCGGAGCCGGGCTTCGGCTGGAGATACAGCGTCGTCATCCGCGTGCCGTGGCCGACCAGCGAGGCGCCCACCTCCTGCGGGTGGATGAACTCTTCCAGCCCCCGCTCGCGCAGCGGGTTGATCGCCACGATCTCGGCGCCGCGGCGGCGGGCCGCCTGCAGCGCGGAGAGCATCCGGGGATGGTTGGTCCCCGGGTTCTGGCCGATCACGAAGATGGCGTCGGCCTTCGTGAAGTCGTCGAGCTGGACGGTGCCCTTCCCCACCCCGATGGTGCCGCGCAGCCCCACGCCGCTGCTCTCGTGGCAGAGGTTGGAGCAGTCGGGGAAGTTGTTCGTCCCGTACATCCGCCCGAAGAGCTGGTACAGGAACGCCGCCTCGTTGCTCGTGCGCCCCGAGGTGTAGAACGCCGCCTGGTTCGGGTCGCCGAGGGAGCGCAGCACCTCGCCCGCGCGCGCGAAGGCCTCGTCCCACCCGATCGCCTCGAAGCGGTCGCTCCCGGCGCGGCGGATGAGCGGGTGGGTGAGGCGCCCCTGCTGCTCCAGCCAGTAGTCGCTCTGCGCCAGCAGTTCGTCCACCGTGTGCTTCGCGAAGAACGCGGGGTCCGCGCGCCGCGAGGTGCTCTCGGCGGCGACGGCCTTCGCGCCGTTCTCGCAGAACTCGAAGGTGGAGCGGTGCTTCGCCTCGGGCCAGGCACATCCGGGGCAGTCGAACCCGTCCACCTGGTTCATCACCCGCAGCGCCTTCGACCCCTGCAGCAGCGAGCGGTCGCGGACCAGCTGACGGACGGTGGCGAACACGGACGACAGCCCCCCGGCGGGCTTGCCGGTAGGGCGCACGAAAGGCGGAGTCGGATCGGACGAGGCTGGCCCGGACATCGGCGCTCGCTCGCTGGCTGCGGGACGTAAGGCTATGCGCCGAAAGGTGCTGCGGTGGGGCGGGGAGACGCAAGTGGGAGGGAGGACGGACTAAACGGGAGCCGCAGCCGTCCGCCTGGAAGGATGATTCTCGTCACAGCAGCCGTGCGGAACGATTCTCTGGTAATGTGGCTGGAGTGAGCATAAAATGTGTAGCTGCATCCTTTCTGAGTCCATTCGTACTTTATTCACAGATTAGAGGCGACAATGGAGAACACGAAACTGGTGCACCGGAAGCGCGTGGCCCTGTTCTTGGGAGCCGGTGCTTCCAAGACTTTCGGACTCCCCCTCACCAGCGAGATCTTCGGACAGCTTCTGATCAGGTGCAAAGATCACACGCTGTTCAAAAGTTCCTCCAACCCTGAGCAATCCTGCTCGCAGTTGCTCGACTCCCTCGGGAAACTGCTTCCCGGCTTGAACAATGCCCGAATCCAGCTTCCACTCATTACCGACGTCATTTCGCTGATCGACTATTCTCTTTCGGTCTCCGTCATTCCGATTACGGGAATGAACCGGAGCCAGTTGCAGGAATTCCGTGACCTGCTGGCACAAGCGGTCGCCGAGATCGTCTGCATTCGTCCATGGAACCATCCAGAATGGGAAAAGTGGACGCGCTGGCTTCACGAGCTGCGCTCGAGTGCATCGCTCAGCGTGTTGACGAGCAACTACGATATCGTGGCAGAGCATCCTATCCTCCAAGACCTGTGGCGCTCTTATCCAGCGGAGCGCGAATTGTACGCGAAGCTGGACTACGGTTGCGGATGGTGCGCCTACTACGACGGCTCTATCCAGCCCCGGCCGCATACGCCGGAGATCAGCTTCTTCAAGCTGCACGGTTCCGTCAATTGGTTGACGTGCGAGATGTGCCAGAGTCTCTACATCCATCCTTGGGTAGCCGATCCGGCGGCTGTCCGCGACCGGACTGGGCAAGACTTGGTGTGTTGCAAATCTCCCCTGGTCCCGGTGATCGTAACGCCGTCACTGGTCCGCGACATCAAGAATTCCACTCTGCTGGAGATCTGGAAGAATGCTTTACAGGCTCTGCGTGACGCGGACGAGTGGATCATCGTCGGGTACTCATTTCCGCCGGAAGACCTCGCAATCCGCTCCATGTTTCTGCGTGCATGGCAGAGCCGGGCACAGAAACCTCGTGTGACCGTGGTACAGAAGCCTAAGAAAGACGGGGGATCGTCTCCAAGCGATCAATTAGAGGAGACAGAATCGCGGTTCTGCCTTTTTTTCCCTGAATGCACCTACCTGCGAGACGGATTGGAAGGGTATCTCAGCGACCAGTTGTCCGCGACTCAGTAATCCGCCGGAACTCGGCGGGCGAGCCGTTGAAGGCGTTCAGGTCGATGCGGCCCTTCGCGCCCGCCACCCGGCCCGTGGCGGCGTATTGCCAGAAGATCCAGGCGCCGCCGAAACGCGGCCGGCCGAAGACGCTGCGCACCCAGAGCGGATTCGTCACGGGCTGGCCTTCCAGGTAGGCGCGGTGGAATTCCTTCGTGACATAGAACACCGCCGGCGGGTAGCCTGCGGAGTCGAGCACGGCCACGAAGCTGGCGAGCTCCGCGAGGACGGCATCGCGCGGGGGCTGCTCGCCGCAGTTGCCGCCGAACTCCAGGTCCACCGCCGGCGGCAGGGAGACCGGTGCGGGCGGACCCATCGCCGCGACGAAGTTGCGCGCCTGGTCGCGTCCCGGGCGGCAGAGGGTGAAGAAGTGGTAGGCGCCCGTCACCAGCCCCGCGCGGTCCGCCTCGGCGCGGTTGCGGAGGAAGGTGCTGTCGCGCCAGGTGGCGCCCTCGCTCGCCTTCAAGTAGGCGAACACGTAGCCGGCCGCGGCGATGCGGGGCCACTCCACCCGTCCGTTGTGGTGCGACACGTCCACGCCGCGCACCGGGTACTCGCGCCAGCTCGGGTGGACGAAGCGCACGAAGCCGCGGTCGAGCAGCACGTACGCGGCCGCGAGCAGCACCGCGCCCACAAGCGCGGCGGCGGCGAGCCTGCGAGAGAATCGCGAGGTTGAACGTGCCGGGTGAGGCAAGCGGTGATTGGCAGAAAGAAATCGAGGCGGCGCGGACGATCGTCTGCGGAAGGTGGCCGGGGTGCCCGGGACGGAGCAAGCCCCCGCCTTGATGCGCACGACGGTGCAGAGCGGCGAGCGGAGATTGAATCAGCAGTCATGCCAGCATCGTTCGAGTCCGCGAAGGCGGACTTTGGGCCGTTGTAGCGGCGATTTCAATCGCCTTTTGCTCTCAAGCGCCGCGTCTCCGAATGCCGGGAGCGCGCGGGAATGGCACACGGGTACTTCACCGGCCGCTCGGTCCGCCGGACGAGCGCTGGCGTTTCTCCGCCCTTGCCGCCCCCGCCGCCGCGTCGCACTTTCCGGGTTCATCCGTCGATATCCGGAAGGAGCGCAAAGGGTTGCAGGCACTCGTCATCATCGGCCACGGCTCGCACCTGAACGCGGACTCCAGCGCGCCCGTCTACCGGCACGCGGCGGCGATCCGGCGCGCGGGCGTGTTCGACGAGGTGCGCGAGTGCTTCTGGAAGGAAGAGCCCTCCATGCGCGAGGTGTTCGATCTGGTGGAGGCCGACGACGTCTACGTGGTCCCCCTCTTCATCTCCGAGGGCTACTTCACCGGCGAGGTGATCCCGCGCGAGCTGGGGCTCAGCGGCCCCGCGCCCTCCATCACCACCAGGCTGGGGAAGACGATCCGCTACTGCGGCCCCGTCGGCACCCATCCCTCCATGCCGGCGATGATCCTGCGCCGCGCCGAGGAGACGGCGGGGCTCAGCGACGAGGAGGCGCGCGGCTCCGGGCTCGTCATCATCGGCCACGGCACGGAGCGCAACAGCAACTCGGCCGAGGTGATCTACGGGGTCACCCGCGAGGCCGAGGCCGCGGGGGTGTTCGGCCACGTGCGCACCGGCTTCCTGGACCAGGAGCCGAACGTGGGCGCGGTGCTGGAGGCGATGGAGGAGCCGCGGGTCGTGCTGGTCCCCTTCTTCGTGGCCGAGGGGTGGCACACGCAGGAGACCATCCCCGACGACCTGGGGATCAACCGCCCCGCCGTGAGCGCGGCCACCGAGAAGGACGGGCGGACGATCTGGTACGCGCCCCCCGTGGGCACCTTCCCCGAGGTGGCGCGCATCATCGTGCAGCGCGCGCGCGAGGCGGGGGCCGACGTGCCGGACGACGTCGACGTCTCGGAGGCCGCCGGTGTCTGACGCGCCGGGGCTGCGCGGCGCCCACGCGCCCGGCGGCGTGGCCGAGGCGCGCCGCGCCGTCGCCGCGTGGGTGGACGAAGGGGGCGACATCGGCCGCATCTTCCTGGAGGCGCGGCTCCTGGCGACCGGTGGCGGGCGCTACGAGATCCGCCACCGGCGCGACCTGAACCGCTCGCTCTCCTCGCTGGAGTGGGTGTCGCGCGACCCGTTCTTCGCGCGGGAGGTGGCGCAGGTCACCAACGCCGGCGAGCACCGGCCGCTGAAGACGGCGCCCAACCTGCGGCAGGGATGGGCGCTGGTGGAGCTGGACGCCGCCGGGCTGTGGACGGCGCTCGACTACCTCTACCCCGCCTGCGCCGTGCACTGGTACGCGGGGCGCACGGGGACGCTGCGGGTCACGCACTGGCGTGAGACGGCGCAGCGGCAGACGGGGATCTACGCCCCGGTGAAGCTCCTCCCCGACGCCGTGGTCCCCAACGTGGTCCGCGCCTGCTGCGCCGACGCGGTGTGCCTGCGCCGCGTGGCGTGGGACCTGGATGCCGGCACCTTCCTCGGCTTCGCGGACGAGGGGCCGGTGGAGGGGGATGCCGCCGTCCCCTGCCCCGAAGCGTGCTCGATGTTCATCTCCTTCGCGCGGCAGGTGGTGAAGCTGGAGCGCGCGCCGCGCCACCCCGTCCCCGGCCTGGGCCCGATGGCCGCCGCGGAGCTGGAGCAGCTGCGCCACGTCGTCGCCGCCGCCGCCGCGGGGACGCTGGGCGAGGCGCGCGAGGGCGAGTTCGAAGACGCGACCAACTCGCGCCGCGTCCGCTACCTGGCGGCCCGCCTCGCCGAGTTCTCGGCGGAAACGGCCGGCGCGCCCGACGGCCTCCCCTGCGAGGGGTGCCCGAAGGCCGTCCCCTGCGCCGGCTGCCCGATGGTGTGAGTGGCAACGGCAGGAGATCGCGTTCGCGGAATAAGCACCGCGGTATAGGCATCGCGGTATAGGCATCGCGGTAAGCACCGCGGGATGAGCACCGCGGGATGAGCACCGCGGGATGAGCACCGCGGGATGAGCACCGCGGGATGAGCACCGCGAGATGAGCACCGCGGGATGAGCACCGCGGGATGAGCACCGTGGGATGAGCACCGCGGGTATGAGCACCGCGGGATGAGCACCGCGGGATGAGCACCGTGGGATGAGCACCGCGGGTATGAGCACCGGGTTGGAAACCCGGGCTACAACAACACGAAGTCCGCCTTCGCGGACTGCTCTCCCGGCATCGCGGCGGCACGCGGTCGATCACGATGTCGTTGGTACACGTCGCGGTGAACCCGGCACGCGTGCGATGTAACCGGGTCACGCTCCAGGGCCGCGCGGGGGAATCCGCGAAGGCGGATGTCGTGTCGTTCAAGCCCGGGTTTCCAACCCGGTAACGAGGCCGGCACCTGGCACTCAGCACTCAGCACTTCTTGGAGCCCGATGACCGACCCAGCGCCGCGTAGAATCACCCGCAGCACCTTCGAGATCCGCCCGATGGACGGCGGGCCGCCCGTGCGCGGAGACCTGCGCGTGGCGGAGGGCACGAAGCCGAAGAGCGCGGTGGTGATCGTCCACGGCTTCAAGGGGTTCCGCAGCTGGGGCGCATGGCCGGCGCTCTGCCGGCAGCTCGCGCTCGCCGGGCACGCCGCGGTCAACTTCGACTTCTCGCACAACGGCATCGGGCCCGACGGGGAGTTCTCCGCGCTCGACCGCTTCCGCGAGAACACACACACGCGGGAGCAGGAGGAGCTGCGCGCGGTGGTCGACGCGCTGGCGGAGGGCCGGCTGGGCGGGCGGAAGCTGCGCCGCATCGGCCTGGTGGGGCACTCGCGCGGCGGCGGCGCGGCGGTGATCGAGGCGGCCGAGGACGACCGCGTCGGCGCGCTGGTCACCCTCGCCTCCATCGCCGACATCCCCTCGCGCTGGACGACGGAGCAGATCGCCGCCTGGCACCGCGGGGAAGACGTGCGCATCCAGAACGCGCGGACGAAGGCGTGGATGCCGATCGGGCCGGACTACTGGGTGGACGTGCAGCAGCACCGCGACCGGCTCGACATCACCGCCGCCGCCGCGCGGGTGACCCAGCCCTGGCTCATCGTCCACGGCGACGCCGACCCGTCGGTGCCGGTGGACGACGCGCACGCGCTCTTCGCCGCCGCGGGCGAGAACGCCGAGCTGATGCTGGTGAAGGGCGCCGACCACGTGTTCGGCGTGAAGCACCCGTACGAGGGCCCCACCGACGACCTGCGGACCGTCGCCGAGGCCGTCCTCGACTGGTTCGAGGAGCATCTGGCGTAGCGTTCGAACGTTCGTTCGGGAAAAGGGTAGACAAGCGGCGCCCGGCCTGCTATCCTATCCCTGCCGGGTGCAGCGCCCGTCCGACGCCCTCAGAATAACCGTTTCGGAGCCGAATATGCCGTACGTGATCGCCGAGCCCTGCATCGGCACCAAGGACGCGAGCTGCGTGGAGGTCTGCCCCGTCGACTGCATCTACGAGGCGGAGGACCAGTACTACATCAACCCCGACGAGTGCATCGACTGCGGCGCGTGCGAGCCCGAGTGCCCGGTGCAGGCCATCTTCCCCGACACCGACGTGCCGCCGGAGTGGACCAGCTACATCGAGAAGAACCGGACGATGTCGGAGACGAAGTAAAAAATCGTCTCACGCAGAGACGCAGAGCCGCGGAGAGGACGATGGTTCCTCTCCGCGGCTCTGCGTCTCTGCGTGAGACGCTGTTGCGAGGCCTGACTCAGCGGTGGCTGCCGCGGCGGCCCAGGACCATGTCGGCGTAGCCGTTGTCGGGGTCGCCGCCGCGCTTCAGCACGCGGTCGACGGTGCCGGGGCCGCGGTTGTAGGCGGTCAGCGCCAGTTCGGTGTCGCCCTCGTACCGGTCGATCAGCTCGCGCAGGTAGCGGAAGCCGATGCGCAGGTTCACCTCGGGGTTGCGCAGGTCGCTGCGGGTGACGCCGCGCTGCATCCAGCGCGCGGTGGCCGGCATGAGCTGCGTGAGGCCGATCGCGCCCACCGGGCTGGTCGCGCTGTTCTTGAAGCCGCTCTCGGTGCGCACCAGGCCGAAGGCCACCTTCGGGTCGATGCGGTTCGCCACCGCCGCCGCGTGGATCTGGGCCGCCAGCGAGGGCGACACCTTGAAGCCGCGCTGGCGGTACTTCCGCGCCAGCTCCTCGGCCGCGGCGACCTTCCGGTCCGACTCGTTCTTCCGCGCCGCGGCCTTCGCGGTCCGCGCCTTGGCGATCTTCACCGGGGCGGCGATCACCACCGCCGGGATCTGCCCCACCGGCTCGTTCGAGGCGACACGCGCCGCCAGCTCGCGCAGGGTGCGGGGCTGGTCGGCGTGCAGGGTCTTCCCCGAGCCGACGGCCACCACCTGGGCGGCGGCCACGGTCACCAGCAGCGCCTGCAGCGGCCGCGAGCGAAGGAGCGAGCCCGTGTCGTTCTTGAGGCGCATCCGCTTCCGGGTGAGGGTCTTCTGCTTCAAATCCGATGTCTCCTGTCTCCCAAGCAATGGCGCGGCGTCACAACCCGGGCGCCGCGCGATGCCGTGTCGGCATTCAACATTGTCATCAATGATACAATACGTAACCCCTTATGTCAACCCTACTTAATGAAATCGCACTACGGGCGGTGGAGGAAAGTCACAGTTGACGCGAGGATTCAGCAGGGTTGAACATCCGCTTCGTAGCAGCGCGATCCGAACATGACCCGAATATCCACGGTGCGGCGGAAAGTCGGCACATTTGTTTGTCATTGCTCCTCCTATTGCATTGCCGCAGAGTCGGGCGGATCGGGGACGGGCGGAAAGGAGGGCTCAAGCACAGCGGCGGGTGATACGGAATTCAGTTGCAGTATAAACCGAGCATCTGCTACGCGGGAGATGAAAGTGCACGCGGTGAAAGCGCTTGGGGTGGAGCGGCGGGGCGGAGCGAGGTGAAACGGATCGGGCGCGGATGCCCCACTATGGGACATCCGCGCCCGTTTTGCTGCACACTCTGCGTGGACTGGTTTCCGGTGCTCAGAACCCCGCGGCGCGGAGCCCTTCCAGGTCCAGGTCCACGGCAGCCGGCGAGTGTTCGGGCCTCTTTTCCCTGAATCGCGAGGGAATTTCCTGGCGCTGGCGGGCCACGGTGAGGCTTGCCACGATGGCTGCGATGGCTACGAGACTGACACCCAAGGTGCGAATAAGCGCCTCCCGCGTGGAGGATGGCAGCGGCGCGTCGGGCGAGGCGCCACCCGCACGATAGGCATCTTGTGTGCCGGTCCCGTGCTCGAAAAGGTAACGTCTGAGTCACCGATCCTATGACACCCCCGCCGCAATGAGAAACGGGCGCAGCCGCGGCGGGGTCCGGTATGCATCGGCGGGAGGATCGGCGGCCCCGCGGCCCCGGCGGAGGGGCTTGCCGGCGGGTGCAATGTCGCGCATTTTGCGCGGCCGATCCATTTCAGCAATGAGAGCGACGCGATGAGCGACACGGCACGCGATCCCGAAGGCCGCTTCACCATCGGGGTGCCCGCGGGGTGGTCCGCCGCGCCCGACGAGGACCAGGACGGGCTGGAGGTGTGGAAGGAGGACGGCGCCGGCACCCTGCACCTGATCTCCTTCGCCCCGGGCGGCGACGACTTTCCCGATCCCGCCGAGGAGCTCTACTCCTTCCTGGAGGAGCGCGGGGTGGAGCTGGAGGAGGACGAGGTGGAGGACGTGCCGCTGGAGGGCGGCGCCGAGCTTGCGCTGTGCGAGTACGTGAGCGAAGACGAGGAGGAGGGCGAGTCGCTGTACTGGATGGTGGGGGTGGTCACCGCCCCCGGCACCCTGGTGTTCGCCACCTACTTCTGCACCGCGGGCCAGGAGGAGGCCGAGCGCGACGCCGTGCGGTCGGCCCTGTCTTCGCTGCGAATCGAGGCGGATGGGTGACCCCTCACCCCGGTTCGGGCGGACGGTACTGCTGTCCGCCCGAACCGACCCTCTCCCGAACTACCGGGAGAGGGTGTTGAAGGCTCGCTTCGCTCGCGGCTGCAGCCAACGCACCTGCCAGTAGCGCTATCACCTCTCCCGGCAGTTTGGGAGAGGTCGAAAAAAGGCGATCGGCAGTTTTGATCGCCTTTTTTCGGGTGAGGGGTCCTTTGGAGGCGACGCGAACAGGTTCGCTATGCGGTATCCACGTCTTACGAACGAAAGAGGAATCGAGATGGGACTGAAGGCAGGCGACCGGGCGCCGGAGGTGACGCTCCCCTCGCACGAGAACCAGCAGGTGCCGCTGTCGTCGCTGTGGAACGACGGGCCGGCGGTGCTGCTCTTCTTTCCGCTGGCGTTCACCAGCACCTGCACCCAGGAGCTGTGCACCGTCCGCGACGACATCGGCAGCTACACGGGGCTGGACGCGACGGTCGCGGCCATCAGCGTGGACTCGCCGTTCGTGCTCAAGCGCTTCCGCGACGAGGTGGGGGCGGACTACCTGTTCCTCTCGGACTTCAACCGCGAGGCGAGCCGCGCCTTCGGGGTGCTGCGCGCCGCGCCGCTGGGTCCGGGGCTGCTGAACGCGTCGGACCGCGCGGCCTTCGTGGTCGGCCCGGACGGCGCCATCCGCTACGCCTGGCACGAGACCAATCCCGGCCTCCTCCCCCCCTTCGAGGAGATCAAGGCCGCGCTGGCCTGATCGCCCGAGGCTCCAACGACGAGGGGCGGCCCCGGGCTCAGTGCCCGGGCCGCCCCCGTGTGTGCGTGGAGACCTTCAGTTCTGCCGCGCGGCCGCCTCGTCGTCGGCCAGGTCGGCGTGGCGGCTGAACATCATCCCCGCCCCCAGCGCGGCCACCGTCGCGAACGCGAACAGCACCTCCACCCCTTCCAGCGCCTGGCGTCCGACCTCCAGCAGCGTGCCCATGTGCCCCTCCGTGCGACGAATGAGCTAAGTCGAATCGTCACAATCACCTGAGCATCTTGCGTGCCGCCGGGTGTTCCTGCGCCGGCTCTCGTCCGTCAGGTGGCCAGGCGGGCGGGCCCGAGCTCCGAGGTGCAGTGCGGGCAGCGGGTGGCGGCCAGCGGCACCGGCTGGATGCAGAAGGGGCAGTCCTTCAGCGCGGGGGTGGGGGCGGCCTCTTCCCTGGTGCGCACGCGGTCGTACGCCTGCACCACCAGGAACACGGCGAAGGCGACAATCAGGAAGGCGAGCAGGTTGTTGATGAACACGCCGTAGTTCACCGTCGCCGCGCCGGCCGCCCTGGCCGCCGCGAGCGAGGGGAAGTGGCGCCCGTCCAGGCTCACGAACAGGTCCTTGAAGTCCGCGCCGCCCATCACCCGGCCGATGGGCGGCATCAGGATGTCGTCCACGAAGCTCTTCACCACCGTGCCGAAGGCGGCGCCGATCACGATGCCGACGGCCAGGTCGATCACGTTCCCCTGGGCGATGAACTTCCGGAAGGCGCTGACCATGTGGGGCTCTCCTGGGCGGGAATGGGGACGGGGGATGCGCACGCTGCTCACCTTCAGGGTAGGGCGCGGCCGGCGCGGATACAACGGTTCCGTTCGCTTCCCGCGGCTTGTCGCGGCCCCCGCGGGCCGCTTATCGTCCCCCTGCGATCCCGGTCCCCGTCCCACACCCCCGCGACTCCCGATGATGCCGCACAGGCCGTACAGGAAGCTGCTCGCCGCCGCCGCGCTCGCGCTGCTGGCCTCCTCCGCCGCGTCGGCCCAGCAGCGCACCCTGACGGTGCTGCAGCTGAACGACGTCTACCGCATCGACGCGGTGGAGAACGGCCGCGCCGGCGGGATCGGCCGGGTGGTGACGCTGGCGGAGCGGGCGAAGGAGGGCGGGGCCGAGGTGCGGGTGCTGCACGCGGGCGACGCCATCGCCCCCTCGCTGGAGAGCCGGTACTTCGCCGGGCTGCAGATGATCGACGCGCTGAACTACCTGGACTCGGTGGCGCCGCTGCTCTTCGTCCCCGGGAACCACGAGTTCGACGAGCGGCGGCCGGCGATGCTGGCGGGGGCGATCCAGGCCTCGCGCTTCCCCTGGCTGGCGGGGAACGTCGCCCTCGCCACCGGCGACAGCGCGGCGGACCGGCGGGTGGGGCGCGACACGGTGATCGTGGCCGCGTCGGGGCTCAGGGTGGGCGTCTTCACCCTCACCTTCATGGACTCCCCCCGCGACTACGCCCGCCCCGACTCCGCGTTCGTGGAAGACGCGGAGCGGATGATCCGCGGATTGGAGGCGCGCGGCGCGGACGTGATCGTGGGCCTCACCCACCTGGCGCACGACACCGACCGCCAGGTGAGCCGCCTGCGCCGCCGCCACCCGAAGTTCGCCTGGATCTGCGGCGGCCACGAGCACTACCGCCTGAGCGATCCGCTCACCGACAGCACCGCGCTGATCACCAAGGGCGATTCGAATGCGCGGGGGATCTGGCGCGTCACCCTCACCGGCGGCCGCCGCGCCTCCGCCCGCGCCGAGGCCGTCGCGGTCGATTCCACCATCCCCGTCGACCCCGGCTATGAGCGCCGGGTGACGCAGGCGTGGGCCGCGCGGCTGCGGGAGAAGGTGCCCTTCCTGGACGTCCCCATCGGCCGCAGCGAGACCCTGCTGGACGCCAGCGAGAGCACGGTGCGCAACGCCGAGAGCGCCTGGGGCGACTGGCTGGCCGACCAGATGCGCACCGCCTTCCCCACCCAGCCGGCGGACATCGCGGTGCTGAACGGCGGCGCGCTGCGCATCGACGACGTGTTCGGCGACACCCTGCGCTGGGAGCACCTGGCGCGCACCTTCGGCTTCCCCACCCGGGTGGCGCTGGTCTCGCTGCGCGGCACCGACGTGCGGGGGATGCTGGAGCGCTCCGTCTCCGGCGGGGAGGGGGAGGGGCGCTTCCTCCAGGTCTCCGGCCTGCGCGTGCGCTTCGACCGCGCCCGTCCGGAGGGTGGGCGCGTGCTGGACGTGCAGGTGCAGCGCGGCGCCGCCTGGGCCCCGCTCGCGGCGGACAGCGTCTACACCGTCGCCGTCCCCGACTACCTCTTCGGCGGCGGCGACGGCTACACCTTCGCGAAGAACGCGGTCGCCAGCGTGCCGCCCGGGCCGGACCTCAAGCTGCTCGCCTTCGACGCGCTCGCCGCCCTCTATGCGCGCGGCGAGGCGATCCGGCCGCGCGTGGAGGGGCGACTGATCGACGCCACCCCTCGCGCGAGTCGAAATCCCTGAAGAGGGGTTCACACAGAGGGACCAGAGGAACCAGAGGAAACGGCTCTGTTCCCTCTGGTTCCTCTGGTCCCTCCGTGTGAAACCATTCTGTTCGACTGAACCTCCATGAGCGACCTCCCCTTCCGCTGGAACCTGGCACGGCGCGAGCAGCTCGGCTCGCTGGTGGCTGGGGAGCCGGCCGCGCTCGGCAGCATCGTCGGCGACATCCGCGAATGCTGCGCGCGGGTGGTGGCGCAGGCGGGCGACAGCCGGCTGGTCTTCGTCGGCCGCTCGCCGGAGAGCCTGTACGACTACCTGGCGGGCGCGCTGGCGGAGACGAGCTGGGAGGAGCGCTGCACGCACCTCAACCTCTCGATGCGCTTCGAGACCGCGGAGGAGGTGGCGGGCCACAACCCGGAGGGGCTCCGGGCCATCTACCGCCAGTTCCGCACGCTCCACCTCTCCCCCGCGGAGATCGCGGCGAGCGAGCGGCCGGTGGCGCTGGTCGACCTGCTGCTGGAGGGGCTGACCTTCGGCAACGTGGTGGGGCTGCTCACCGGTTGGGCGGCGCGCGAAGGGGTCGACCCCGCGGCGGTGCGGCGGCGGATGCGCATCGTCGGCATCACCGTGCGCCAGAAGAACAGCCCCAACACCTGGCGGTGGTACCAGCGCGTGCCGTGGGTGGAGCCCTTCCCCCGGAGCGCCCTGCGCGGCGTCTCCATCTCCGGCGAGCTCTGGCACTACCTGGGCGACTGGCAGGACAAGGTGGCGCGGTGGAACGGGCCGCGGGTGTGGGGCACGGACGAGGTGTTCACCCCGCCGCGGGACCCGGAGAAGCTCCAGGCGCTGCGCTTCGCCGTGGCGCTGCACGAGGCCGCGCGCGGCCGCGAGGAGCGGGAGCGCTTCGCGGCGGAGCTGGCGGCCCGGCCGGAGATGAAGCACGCATGGCTGCGCCGGCTGGTGCTGGAGCTGCGCCGCGGGTAGGGAAGTGCTAAGTGCTAAGTGCTAAGTGCTAAGTGCTAAGTGCTAAGTGCTAAGTGCTAAGTGCTAAGTGCTACGTTGAATACGCCGGTCCTGAACGGTGTCATTCCTGAGGCCCGATCTCACGGGTGCATGCGGCCGCGCCGGACTTCGCAGGGCCGAAGGATCTGACTGCGGACGCGCGTGGCCTGCCGCGGAAGCCCGCACGGCAGCAGCGTCCGCGTCGACTGTGCCCGTGCTGAGACCGGCTCCATGACGCTGCCGCGCGGAGCCCACGTGGTGGCTCAGGCCAGATCCCTCGGCCCTGCCAACGTCCGCGCACCGGCAGCCCTTCAGAGGCCGGGCCTCGGGATGACACCATGATGGCACTTGGCACTTGGCACTTGGCACTTGGCACTTTGCACTTTAGCACTTTAGCACTTAGCACTAAAAGGGGAGACAGATCGGCCGGAACTCTTTAGATTGAAACAACCTACCCTCGCGGGACGTAATCCACTCCCGCAACCGGTGATGCCCGCACCGCGGCCGGACCGCCGCGTGCAGCGGGGACGGAGCGCGTCCAGCGCCCCTCCCCATCACCCCAGCTCCGCTCCGGGAGAGCGAAACCCAACATGTCCACCATCCAGATCCCCACCGGCCGTCCGCCGGCGCGCATCGGCCGCAACCCGCTCGGCATGTTCGCCGGCAAGGTGCCGTGGATCGCCGGCGCGCTGGTCGCGCTGCTGCTCGTCCCCTCGATGTTCGTCTACATCAACCCCGGCAACGTGGGGATCGTGATCCACAAGATGGGCGGCGGCGTGGACCGCACCCCGCTGGGGCAGGGGCTGCACCTGCGCAACCCGATCACCACCGGGGTCGAGGAGTACCCCGTCTTCATGCAGACGCTGGTGCTCACCCGCGGCGGCGGCGAGGGCTCGCCGAACAACGACGAGATCAACGTGAACAGCGTGGAGGGGCAGCCGGTGTCGCTGGACGTGTCGCTCTCGTTCGAGCTCGACCCCAGCAGGGCGCCGAACCTGTACACCACGTTCCGGACCGACATCGTGTCGATCCAGCACGGCTACGTGAAGCAGGCCATCCGGCAGGCGCTGCAGGAGGTGCTGGGGAGCGAGCCGATCGCCGACATGCTGGGGCCCAAGAAGGCCGAGGTGGTGTCGCGCACGCAGCAGCTCATCGCGCAGCGGCTGGCCCCGTACGGCTTCCTGGTGAAGCAGTTCACCATCAACGAGGTGCGCGCCCCGGCCGAGGTGATGTCGGCGATCAACACCAAGAACGTGATGCAGCAGCAGGCGCTCACGGCGCAGAACGAGCTGCAGAAGAACATGTACAACGCGCAGGGCGACAGCATCCGCGCGTCGGGCCGCGCCAAGGCGATCCTCACCGAGGCGCAGGCGCAGGCCGAGGCCAACCGCCTCCTCTCGGCCAGCATCACGCCCACGCTGGTGCAGTACGAGATGACCAAGAAGTGGAACGGCCAGATGCCGCAGGTCACCGGCGGCGCCACGCCGCTGCTGCAGCTCCCCACCGGCAACCGGTAGCCGTCCTCGACCGGCGGAAAGAGGCGGGCGCCCCGGGTGGATCCCGGGGCGCCCGCCTCGCCGTTGCGGCTGCCGGTGCGTCCGATCAGTACGGCTCGTAGCCGCTGCCGCCGGTGGAGCCGTTGCCGTAGCCGCGGAAGTAGCGGCCCGGCTGCACCCCGCCCGAGGTGGAGTTGCGGAAGCGGCCGGCGCCGCCGTACCCGCCGCCGCGGGAGTAGTCGCCCCAGCCCGTGCCGGTGTCGGCGCCGTAGCCGCCGCCGTACTCGCCCCCCATCCAGCTGTCGCGCTGGCCGGTGCCGCGCATCCCGCCGCCGGCCATGCCGCGGCCGGTCATGCCGCGGTCGCGGTCGGTCAGGTCGCGGTCGTCCGTGAGACCGCCGAACCAGCGCGGCGAGCGGCCCTGCATCCGCCCGCGGTCCCAGTCGCGGCCGAAGTCGCGGTCATAGTCGGTGCCGCCGGCGCGGTAGACCTGGCGGTCCTGGTAGTCCATGCCATAGTACGACCCGGCGCCGCGCACCGTGTCCCAGTTGGCATGCTGGTTGTTCCAGTTGTTGGTGCGGTAGCCCTCACCCGGCCGGGCGCGGTCGGGCCCGCGGCTCCAGTCCCCGCGGTCGGCGCCGCTCCAGCCGTAGTCGCGGTCGTAGTCGCGCCCGCCACCGAACCACCCGCGCACCGTGTCTTCGGCGCGGTCGATCCAGTTGCGGTTGTCGTAGTCCCGTCCGTAGCCTCGCATCGCTCCCTCCTGATCATGGTTGATGCGTCTCCGTCCCTGCGACGGAGTGGGCGGTGGAGGGCTGCAAATGCCGGGCCGCGAAACAGGCAACTCGTTGCACTGTGGCGGTTTAGGGGGCAACGCAGGGAGGGCTGGCGCGCGGCGGGGCTGGCGAATGGAATTCGCGGCAACAACGGCCCGAAGTCCGCCTTCGCGGACTCGCTGCCTCGATTTCGCGGCATGCGACGAGCCGGGGGACTGCCGCAGATTATCAGCCCTGGCTGCGTCGTGGCGAGTCGCACGCGAAGATGCCGCGGCTGGGAGTCCGCGAAGGCGGACTTCGGGCCGTTGTTGCCGCGGTTTCAACCGCCAGGCTGCCGGTGTCCGTGGATGAGCGAGGCTCAGCCGATTCCAGCGTTGACGCGCCATCAAACCGCCGGTAACCTTCGAAATCGCACCAGCCCCAGCCCTGTACCTCCCGCACCGCGCGGAGCCGCCCATGAGCACCATCGCCGAAGAAGCCGCTCCCCCTGCCGCGCGGGCCCCCGCCGGGCCGCCGGTGGAGGACGAGGTGCGCGCCGCCGTGGAGCGGGCGCGCCGGGCGCAGGCCGCCTGGGGCGCGCTCTCCGTGCGCGAGCGGGTGCGCCGCATGCGGGCGCTGCGCGGGACGATCGTGCGCCGCATGGACGACATCATCGAGGTGGTCCGCGCGGAGACGGGGAAGCCGGCGGTGGAGGCGCTCGGCCACGAGGTGATGATCGTGGCCGGGCTGATCAAGGCCTACGAGAAGCGCGCGCCGCGCGTGCTGCGGCCCCGGCGGGTGGGGACCGGGATCCTGGTGACCAAGCGCGGGACGAAGACGTACGAGCCGTACGGGGTGGTGGGGGTGATCTCCCCCTGGAACTTCCCCTTCTCCATGCCGGGCGTCCCCGCGGTGGCGGCGCTCTTCGCCGGGAACGCGGTGGTGATCAAGCCCTCGGAGGTCACGCCGCGCTCGGGCGCGCTGCTGGCCGAGCTCGCGCGCGAGGCCATCCCCGACCACCCCGACCTGGTGCAGGTGGTGCAGGGGCGCGGAGATGCGGGGGCGGCGCTGGTGCGCTCGGGGGTCGAGAAGATCGCCTTCATCGGCTCCCCCGCCACCGGGCGGAAGATCCTGGCCAGCGCGGCGGACACGCTCACCCCGGTGGTGATGGAGCTCGGCGCCAACGACGTCACCATCGTCTGCGAAGACGCGGACCTGGACCGGGCGGCGGCCGGGGTGGTGTGGGGGTCGATGAGCAACGCCGGGCAGGTGTGCATGTCGGTGGAGCGCGCGCTGGTGCCGGAGCGCATCTACGACCGCTTCGCCGCGGCGGTGCAGCGGGAGATGGAGGCGCTGCGCGTGGGCGGCGGCGACGAGGTGGACGTGGGGCGGCTGATCCATCCGCCGCAGCGCGCCATCATCCAGCGCACGGTGGACGACGCGGTGGCGCACGGCGGACGGGTGGTGCTGGGCGGAAAGGTGACGAGCGAGGAGGGCCCCGTCTACGCCCCCACGCTGATCGTGGACGCGACGCCGGCGATGGCGCTGAACACCAGCGAGACCTTCGGCCCCGTGCTCCCGCTGGTGCGGGTGAAGGACGAGGACGAGGCGGTGCGCGTGGCCAACGCCGGCCCCTTCGGCCTGAACGCCAGCGTGTGGACGAAGAGCCGCGCGAAGGGCCGCCGGATCGCCGCGCGGCTGCAGGCGGGGATGGTGATGATCGACGACGTGCTGATCAACTTCGGCATCCCCGAGCTCCCCTACGGCGGCGTGAAGCAGAGCGGCTTCGGGAGGATGATGGGCGACGAGGGGCTGCTCGAGTTCAGCCAGGTGAAGGCGGTGGCCGAGACCCGCGTGGCCCTGAAGCGCGAGCTCTTCTGGTTCCCCTACCGCCCCAAGCAGCTCGCCATGCTCAAGCGCCTGACCCGCATCGCCTTCGGCACCAGGCGCTGAGGCCGGGTTGGCAGATTACAGGGAACAGGCGACTGAAGTCGCCGCTACAACGGCACAAAGTCCGCCTTCGCGGACTCCAACGACTCGCAAACGTGTCGCCCCGGTTCGGGATCGACACCTCCATACCTCCATCGTGCAAGGCCCGTGGAAATCACCGCCGTCGAACCGTTCCTGAAGTATTTCGAGGGGATCCGCGGGCGGACGCGAAGGGTGGTGGAGTGCGTTCCGCCGGAGCGGCTGGAGTGGGCCCCGCGGGAGGGGGCGTTCACCTTCGGCGACATCGTGCGGCACCTGGCGGCGATCGAGCGCTGGATGTTCGCCGAGAACGCGGCCGGGCGCCCCAGCCGCTACCCCGGCCACGGCCGCGAGCTGGCGGACGGCCGCGACGCCGTGCTCGCCTACCTCGACCGGATGCACGCCGAGGCGGCGGAGATCCTGCGCGCCCTCACCCCCGACGATCTCCGCGGCCCGGCGACCACGCCGGGCGGCGCCACCATGCCCGCCTGGAAATGGCTGCGGGCGATGGTGGAGCACGAGGTCCACCATCGCGGCCAGATCTACCTGATGCTCAACCTCCTGCAGGTCCCCACCCCTCCCCTCTACGGCCTCACCGAGGAAGAGGTGCACGCCCGCAGCCTCGTTTGATGGTCGGCGCAAAGACGCGGAGGAACGGAGAGAGCGGTTCTCTCCGTTCCTCCGCGTCTCTGCGTGATGCTTTTCGTCAGTCGGCGGCGAGCACCTTGACCAGGACGGCGGTGATGTTGTCCCGCCCGCCCCGCTCGTTGGCGCCGAGGATCAGGTCGGCCACCAGCTCGTGCAGCTCCGCGTCGCGCGACAGGATGCGGCGCAGCAGGCGGTCGGTGAGCATCCCGGTGAGGCCGTCAGTGCAGAGCAGCACCAGGTCGCCCGGGAGGAGCGTCCCCGAGTAGACGTCGGGCTCGTCGAGCGAGTCGGCGCCCAGGGCGCGGCTCAGCACGTGGGAGAGGTGGTGGCGGCGCGCGCCCATGGGGGTGAGCCGTCCCGCGTCGACCTCGCGCTGCACCCAGGTGTGGTCGCGGCTCACCTGCTCCAGCTCGCCGTCGCGCAGCACGTAGCACCGGCTGTCGCCGATGTGGCCCAGGCGAAAGGCGCCGTCGTCGCACACCACCAGCGCGGTCATGGTGGTGCCCATCCCGCGCGTCTCGGGCTTGGTGGCCGAGTAGTTGAGGATGGAGCGGTGCGCCTGCTGGATGCACTCGCGCATCACCTCCCCCAGCTCCGCCGCGCCCAATCCCCCGTCCACCCCCTGCCGCAGCGCCGCCCCCACCGCCTCGCTGGCGATGGCGCTGGCGATCTCGCCCGCCGCGTGGCCGCCCATCCCGTCCGCCACCAGGAACACGCCGCGCTGCGCGTCGATCAGGAAGGAGTCTTCGTTGGCCGCCCGAACCCGCCCGACGTCGGTGGCGCCCGCGACCTCCCAGGTTGCCTTCACGGCGTCCCCACCTGCGCGGCCGGGGCGGTGCTGGGCACCGGCACGGGGAGGCGCTCGGGGCGCGGGCTCGCCATCTCCACGATGGCGTAGGCCAGGAGCGCCAGCAGGATCACCACCAGCAGCGCCAGCCAGAGCGGGAAGCGGAAGCCGCGCCGCTCCTCCTTCAGCGTGACCGCCTTCTCCGGCTCCACCCACTCCGCGCGCGCAGCCTCCACGTCCACGTTCGCCATCTCCCGGAACTGCAGCTTCACCCCGCCGAAGCGCACGGTGGAGCCGTAGGGGAGCGGGGTGGGGACGTCGGGGGCGAGCTTCACCCCCTCGATGGCGGTGCCGTTGGTGGAGGCCAGGTCGGTGATGCGCCACCCGCCCAGGTCGTACTCCAGCCGGGCGTGCCGGGCGCTCACCGAGTCGTCGTCGATCAGCACCTCGCAGCCGGCCCCGCGGCCGACGGTGACCACCGGCGCGGGGATGGGGATCTGCTCGCCGTAGCGCGGCCCGGCCGCGATGCCGAAGGTGGCGAGCGGGCCGGCCTGGGGAAGGTTGGCCATCCTCTTCTGGCTCCTGAACGGTCTTTTGCTGCAACGCTTTGCGGGAGCGGCAACGTATCGCGGCGGTCCATCCCCGGCAAGGCGCTCCGGTTTCGCGTCCGCGGCCCGGCAACGGCCGTTTCACGCGGAGGCGCGGAGGAACGGAGAGAACGCCGCCGCGCTCCCCGCGCGGCCCGAGGGCGCCATCGGGACGTGAGGCGTTCTTTTTCAGCCGGAACGATGCCCTGTCGCGTCCCTGAACGCCCAGTGTTTCCTTGACCCGACGCAACAATATGGGTATCATCACGTTGCATTTTTTCCACGTCCCTCCCCCTGGCGTCTTCGCCGAATCGTGACCCGTCGTTCACTCGCGGCTCTCCTCTTCACCGCGCTTTGCGCGCTCCCCGCGGCTGCCCAGAGGCAGGCGCCCGGCACGCTCGTGCTCGGCGGCGGCTGGAAGTTCGCGCCTGGCGACGCGCCCGCGTACGCCTCCCCCGCCTTCGACGACCGCGCCTGGGCCACGGTGGCGGTGCCCGGCGAGTGGGAGAAGAGCTTCCCGGACTACGACGGCTTCGGCTGGTACCGCCGCCAGGTGGCGCTCCCGGCCGGCGTGCACGCCGACGAGCCGCTGGGGGTGATGTTCGCCACCGTGGGCGACGCCTACGAGGTGTACTGGAACGGGGTGAAGATCGGCGGGCGGGGGAAGTTCCCGCCGGCCTTCATGGAGGGGGTGGACCCGTCGCTCTTCCTGGTGCCGGCGCAGGCGCTGGCCCGCGCGCGGGGCGGGCGGCACCTGCTGGCGGTGCGCGTCTACAACGACTACGCGTACGGCGGGCTGATGGGCGAGGTGAAGGTCGGCCGCTACGACCGGCTGGCCGAGCGCCGCTCGCCGCGCGACATGGTGATCGGCACGCTGGTAGCCTTCTTCCTGGCGATCGGCGTGTACCACCTGGCCTTCTGGCTGCGCCGCCGGGCGGCGCGCGAGAACCTGTACTTCGCGCTGGTCTCGCTCGCCATCTCGGCCTACGGGGCCACCTTCAGCAGCCAGATCTCGCAGCTGGTGCTCCCCTTCGCCAACCCGTACCGGCTGGGGCTGATCGCGCTGCTGGCGTGCGGGCCGTTCTTCGTGGCGCTGGTCTACGCGCTCTTCGAGCTGCGGATGCGGCTGCGGGAGCGGATCATCTCGGCCGCGTTCGTGGTGACGGCGGCGGTGGCGGCGGTGCTCCCGCTGGGGCCGCTGGCGCACCTCAACCGCTGGATCGACGTCTGCTTCGCGGTGGGGCTGCTGGCGATCGTGCTGCGCGCCCTGCGCGCCGCCTCGCCGCACCGGCCGCACGCGCGGCTGCTGGTGGCCGGCACCGCGGCCTTCGCCGGCACCTTCCTGTACGACCTGGCCAGCGAGTACGGCATCGTTCCCGTGGCGCACGTGCTCCCGGGGGTGCCGTCGCTCTTCTGGATCGGCTTCATGGTGTTCGTGGTGGCGGTGGGGATCGCCACGGCGGGGAAGTGGGCGCTCACCGAGGTCACCGCGCTGGTCGACCCCCTCACCGAGCTCTCGCGCCGCCACGTGCTGGAAGACGCGCTCCGCCGCGAGGCCGACCGCATGCGGCGCACCGGCGGCTCGCTGGCGCTGGTGATGATCGACCTCGACTTCTTCAAGCAGGTGAACGACGCCCACGGCCACCGTACCGGCGACGAGGTGCTGGCCCGGGTGGGGCGGCTGCTGCGGGCCACGGCGCGCAACATCGACCTCCCCGCGCGCTTCGGCGGCGAGGAGTTCGCGGTGCTGCTGTACGATTCGGAGCTGCCGGGGGCGCTCGCCTTCGCGGAGCGCTTCCGGATGCACCTGCGCGAGCTGGCGGTGCCGGCGCCGGGCGGGCGCACGGTGCAGGTGACCGCGAGCGTGGGCGTGGCGGTGGGCACCGACCTGGTCGACGCCGACGCGCTGGTGGAGGCCGCGGACCGGGCGCTCTACCAGGCCAAGAGCGAGGGCCGCGACCGCATGATCGGCGTGGACGTGGCGCAGCCCGCGGAACGAGCGGCGACCAGGAACAGATAAGGGTCTCTGCGTGAGACCTTTGATACTAAATCCGCCTGAACACTTGATGTTGACGCAAACCGCCCCGACGACGTCATCCTGAGGCCGGCCACGCCGCAATCATCGTCCGCGGAATGATTTGCAGGCCGAAGGATCTATAACCGCGTCAGCACGTGAGTCGGCGAGATGCATCAACTCTATCGCCGAATCTGGTATGATACCAAATCCGCCTGAACACTTGGTGTTGACGCAGCCCAACCCAACGACGTCATCCTGAGGCCGGCCACGCCGCAATCATCGTCCGCGGAATGATTTGCAGGCCGAAGGATCTATAACCGCGTCAGCACGTGAGTCGGCGAGATGCATCAACTCTTCCCCGGATTTAGTATGAGTCCTTGATCTAATACCAAATCCGGCAAAGACTTATCTCACACAGAGGGACCAGAGGTACCAGAGGAAAAGCAGTTCTCTGGTGCCTCTGGTCCCTCTGTGTGAGATCTGAAAGCAGAGTTACGAGAAGATCCTGATGAGAGCCGCCAGCCACCCGGGACGTCGGCGTGCGATGTATCGCTCCCGCTCGGTGACCGGTTCGGAAGGCATCCGCACCCCGCCGCACGTAGCGCCTCGTCGCGCCTGGCGTCTGCCGCCGGATCTACCGTTCGGGATTGCTCCAAGTCGGCGATGCGACTCGTCATCTCGTTCCCCCGACCCTTTCGGCGATCAGCGTTCGCTCCAATTGTCACCGTCCCGGGCTGGGGTGTCAAGAGTCGTCGGTTTGTGGCTGCTTTCGCCTCACAGATCGGCAGGTCAGTAGAGGCGCGACAGCCAGTGGAGGACGTTGAGCGCGAACTGCTGGTCGTCGTGGCCGGGGACGTTCATCCCCATCCGCATGGGTTCGCGGCCGGGGATGTTGACTACCTGCGCGGTGAGCATCGCGGCCTCGCCGAGGATCACCACGCGGCCGGAGCCCACGGTGAGCGCCAGCCCCTGCGCCCGCCCCGCGGCCGAGGTGAAGCGCTGCGGCGTCTGGTCGGCCACGGGGGTCGCGAGCACGGCGGTGGAGTCGGGGCCGCCGCGGGCGCGCATGGCGGCCACCACGCTGTCCACCATCCGCTGCCGGCGGGCGGCCTGGGCCTGCGCCTCTTCGCGAGTGGGCGGCTGGCGGTCCTGCGCGGTAGGCGAGAGGCGCAGGAGCACCTCGGCGCCGGCGGGAACGGAGAGTGATTGGCCGGTGAAGGTCACCACCCGCGACACCCGCTCGCTGCCGTCGCGCCCCTGCAGGATCGGGTGCGTGCCCAGCAGCCCGTTCTCGCGGTCGTAGCGGAGGAAGGTGGGGTTCCCCTGGGAATGGCCGGGCACCGTGTCGAACGCCCACCCCTTGCTCATGTCCACGCCGAACTGCAGCGACAGCGCCTCCGCGGCGGTGCCGAAGGGCGCGTGGTCGGCGATCAGCAGGAGCGAGCCGCCGGTCTGCACCCACTCCCTGACCGCCGTGCACTCCTCCGGCGTGAACGCGGGGGCGAAGAGCGCATCGAGCCCGGTGCCGCCGCGGGCGTTGGCGATCACCAGCACGTCGAAGGCGGCCAGCGCCTCGCGCGTGAACCGCGCCGTGTTCGAGGAGACGCGGTAGCCGTCGGCGCGGAGCAGCGTCGCGAAGGGGCGATAGTTGCCCGTGGCCGTGTGGAAGTTCAGGTGCGCCTCGTCGATGCCCACGCGCGGGCCGTTCGCCGCGTAGGCGGGGTGCGCGATGGTGGGCGTCCAGGTGGTGTCGGGGCCCTGCTGCGCCCGCGCGGGGAGCGCCGCAAGCGCCGCGGCAGCCGCGAGGGCGAGGGTGAGGCTGGGGGATCGCATGGCGCCTCGGTTCGGAAATGGAGGGATGAGGAAAGGCGGTGCGATGCGTTCGATGCCGGCCGGCGTTCCCGCGGTTGCTGAGGCGCGCGGGCTCAGGGGAGGTTTTCGACCAGCAGGTTCAGCACGCCCTCGGGATTGTCGGTGTTGAGCCAGTGGCCGCCCTGCAGCAGGTGCAGGTGCACGCGCGGGTTCGCGCGCGCGGCGGCCTCGACGCGCGCGGTGGCCTCGGCGTCGAGCGAGTCGGAATCCGTCGCTTTCACGACGTGGACGTCGACGCCCGCCGGGGGGCTCTCCACCGCGCTCCACAGGTCGGTGCGGAAGAAGTCGCGCAGCATCTCCTCCATCGCGCCGAAGTCCAGGCGCCAGCGATAGCGCCCCCCCTCCGGCTGCAGGTTGATCGCCATCCACTGCGCCACGCCCTGCGAGTATCCACGCGCCATCAGCCCCTCCACCGCCTCGGCGCGGGAGCCGAGCTCCGGCGGCAGGCTCTTCACGGCTTCGATCATCTCCCAGGCGGTGCCCCCCGGCTCGCGCACGGCCAGCGTCGAGTCGATCATCCACGCCTGCAGCAGCTCTTCGCCGTGGTGCTGGAGATAGGTGAAGGCCACCTTCCCGCCGAAGGAGTGGCCGAGGACCGCCGCGGCGTGCAGGTCCAGGTGCTCCACCAGCCGGTCGACGTCGGCCGCGCTCCGGGCGATGGTGTGCGGCCCGGTGAAGCCGCGCGACTGGCCGTGCATGCGCAGGTCGACCAGCACCGCGCCCCACTCCGGCCGCGTGTCCGCCAGCCGCCGGGCCACCGTTCCCCAGTTGCGCCCCGCGCCGTAGATGCCGTGCAGCACCAGCAGCCACCGCTCCGGCTCGCGCCCGGCGGCGGCCACGCGCGTGTGGGCGAGGATGGGCTCGTCTGGCATATCCCTTTTTTCGGCTGGTGAGTTCCGGTTTACCTACGAACGTATTCGAATTCTACGCAACGGCAACGAGGGCAGGGCCCGGACCTTCTCATCTCCCAGCTTGCTTCTTGAAATCCTTTGGGTAGACATCTCTGATGTCGCCTGACTCAAAGGAGTTCCCGATGGCTGCGAAGGAAGCCCAGATCAATCTTCGTCTTTCCGACGACCTCGACGCGTGGATAGAGGCTCACGCGGGAGGGAAGCGGAAGAAGCCGGAGTACATCCGCCGACTCATCGAGCGAGAGAAGCAGCGGCAGGAGGAGGCGGAGTTGTTGGCGATGTTCAATGCCGCCTGGGACAGCCTGACCGACGAGGAGCGGGACGAAGAACGGGCCGAGCGGGAAAGCTTGCTGGGTGCGTTCGCGGGCCTTGAGCCGTGACCTCACCGGCCGTGTTGCGGCGCGAGATCTGGGAGATCGATCTCCTGCCAGTTCGGCCGATTGACTGCGCAGTCGACGAGCAGGGTTTGAGTTTGTAGGTCGAACGCACAGTTAATCAGCCGAACGTATTATACCAAATTTCACAATCGATTGTGCGTTCCTGAAGCGAACCGCGTGGACCGGCTATAGATCCTTCGGCCTGCCAAGTCTTTGCCGGATCCAATGATGCAGCGATGCCGGCCTCAGGATGACGTCTTCAGTGTTTGCCGCGAATGCACATCCGATCACCCGAATCGGTATCACAGCAGAGGCGCAGAGAAAGCCGCGGCTTCTCTCTGCGCCTCTGCATCTCCGCGTGAGACTGCGGTTCAGCTGGGCCGAGGCTCGCTCTTGGCCCTGGTCGCGCGCGAGGTCCCCTTCGCCTTTGCACGCCCCGCGGAGGCGGTGCGGGAGCGCGTCCGCGGCCGCGTCTCCAGGCGGACCTCGGCGTCGAGCACCAGCGCCTCGACGGCCGGCGGGGGCGTGGCCGGGGAGGCGGTGGCCGCCTCCAGGATCTCCACGGCGGTGCGGTTGGAGGCGCGCTCCACCACCACCTTCGCGTCGGCCAGCAGCGCCTCCATCCGCGCCAGGATCTCGCGCAGCTCCGCCGCCTCGCCCGGCGTGAGCTGCGGCAGGGGCGTTTCGGTGGTCTCGTGGAAGACAAGGACGTCGACCAGCCCCATGGTGGCGATCTTGGCCAGGGTAGAGTACTCCGGCTGCGCCTGCCCCTTCTCCCACCGCCCCACCGTGGTCCCGCTCTCCACCCCCAGCGCCTTGGCGAACTCGGCCTGGCTCATCCCCAGCCGGTTCCGGATCCCGCGGATGGTCTGCCCCATCAGCCGCCGGGGCATGAGCCGAATCTGCATCGCTTCACTCCATTCCAGGGAACGCCGCGCGTCGACTTCGCGGGCGTTGGGAATGCAAGTGCGGGGCCGGTGGATGGGCCCCGCGCGAGAGTGCGGGAGTGCGGAAGTGCGGGAGTGCGCTCTGGAGCCCTCAGCGCACTTCCGCACTTCCGCACTTTTTTCATGCGCCCCCCGCCTGGCTCTGGGCCAGCAGGCGCTCGGCCTCCTCGTCGGAGAGCCCCTCGAGCCACTCCAGCATCTCGTCGTCGGAGTCGAACCCCGCGTCGCGCCGCTCATCCACCGCCGCGGCCATTCCCCGCACCGTGGGGCGGTCGAAGATCACGCCGACGGGGAGCTCCACCCCCAGCCGCGCGGAGACGCGGGAGAAGATCCGCGTGGCCTTCAGCGAGTGGCCGCCCAGGTCGAAGAAGTCGTCGTCGGCGCCCACGCGCTCCATCTCCAGCACCTCGCTCCAGATCGCCGCCACGGCCGACTCGGTCGGCGTTTCCGGCGGTGCCCACGCGTCCTCGTCGGACGTGCCCGGCGTGGGCGGCGGGAGGGCGCGGCGGTCGAGCTTCCCCGCCGGCGTCTTCGGCAGCGCGTCCAGGGGGATGAAGAAGGAGGGGACCATCCACCCGGGAAGGAGGGTGGAGAGGTGCCCGCGCAACTCCTGCGGCGTGGGCGCGGCGCCCGGCACGGGGACGACGTAGGCCGCCACCCAGCGGCGCTCGCCCTCGCCGCCCGCGGTTGCCAGCGCATCGGCCACCGCGGGGTGCCGCCGCAGCGCCCCCTCGATCTCCTCCAGCTCGATGCGGAAGCCGCGCACCTTCACCTGCCGGTCCATCCGGCCCAGGAACTCCAGGACGGCAGTGCGGGAGTGCGGAGGTTCGGGAGTGCGTTGGCTCTCGCGCGAATCCAGCGCACTTCCGCACTCCCGCACTTCCGCACTTTCTTTCCACCGCGCCAGGTCGCCGGTGCGGTACATCCGTCCCCCCGGCTCCTCGGCGTACGGATCGGGGACGAAGCGCTCGGCGGTGAACCCCGGCCGGCCCAGGTAGCCGTGCGCGAGCCCGTCTCCCCCCAGGTACAGCTCGCCGGGCACGCCCACGGGCACCGCGCGCAGCCACCGGTCGAGCACGTACACCCGCGTGTTCGACAACGGGATGCCGATGGGGATGGCCGCGCGTGGATCGGCGCCGCGGGACGCCTCGTGCCAGGTGGAGTAGGGGGAGCACTCGCTGGGGCCGTAGACGTTGACCAGCCGCGTGTCCGGGCAGGCCGCCAGCACCCGCGCGACCGCGGCGGGGTCGGGCGCCTCGCCCCCCGTGGTCACGTCGCGCAGCGGCCGGAACGCGTCGGGCGTCTCGTACGCCGTCTGGCTGAGGAGCACGGGGGTGAGGAAGAGCGAGGTCACGCGCTGGTCGCGGATCACCGCCGCCAGCTTGCGGGGCGAGAGCATCTGGTCGCGGTCGATCACCACCACCGTGCCGCCGTTCAGCAGCGGCGCCCAGACCTCCCATGTGATCGAGTCGAGCGCCGGGGTGGAGCCGTTGCCGATGCGGTCGCCGGCGCGCGTCTGCAGGAAATTGGTGCCGCACACCAGCCGCACCACCCCGCGGTGCGTGATCAGGCTCCCCTTGGGCCTGCCCGTGGAGCCCGAGGTGTAGATCACGTGCGATCCCGAGCCGCCCCCCAGCTCGGGCGCCGGCGGCGCCTCCGCGGGGGTGGCTGCGTCGGGGAGCGCGTCGAGGTCGACCACCGGGAGCCCGCACCCCTGCAGCGACGCGGGGACCCGGCCGTGCACCAGCAGCGCGCGCGCGCGGGAGTCGCGGAGCATGAAGGCCAACCGCTCGGCCGGGAACTCGACATCGAGGGGAACGTAGGCGGCGCCGACCTTGCTCACGCCCAGCATGCCCGCGACCAGCTCGGGGGAGCGCTCCATCGCCACCCCCACGCGGTCCTCCGTGCCCACGCCCAGCCCCCGCAGGTGCGCGGCGATGCGGTCGGCCCAGGCGTCCAGCGCCGCGTAGCTGACGGCGCGGGCCCCGTGCGCCACCGCGACCGCGTCGGGGTGCAGCCGCACCCGTTCGGCCACCAGCGCGTGCAGCGTGGCGTCGCGCGGGTAGGGCGAGGCGCCGCCGGCCAGCGCCAGCACGGCGCGCTCCTCCTCGGCCGGGAGGAGCGGGAGGCGCGAGACGCGCGCGGCGGGGTCGGCCAGCCCGCCGGCCAGCAGCGTCTCGAAGTGGCCGATCATCCGCCGCACCGTGGGCGCGTCGAAGAGGTCCTCGGCGAACTCCCAGATCATCACCACCTCGTCGCCCGCGTGCTGCTGCGCGCGGGGGATCACGACGACGTTCAGGTCGAACTTGGCCGACTCGTTCCCCAGCCCCTCCTCCACCTCCAGCCTCGCATCCCCCAGCGCCAGCTCGGGGTAGGGAGCGTGGTGAAAGCTGAAGGCGACCTGGAAGACCGGGAGATGGCCCCGCGAGCGCGCCGGGTCCACCGCCGCCACGATCTCGGCGAAGGGAACGTCCTGGTGCCTGAAGGTCTCCACCGCGGCGGCGCGCACCCGCTCCACCAGCGCCTCGAAGGTGGGGTCGGCGGAGAGGTCGGCACGGATGGGGATGGTGTTCACCACCATGCCGATCAGCTCCTCGCTCTCCCGCAGCCGCCGCCCGGCCACGCCGCTGCCGACGCAGAAGTCCGTCTCGCCGGTGTAGCGGTGCAGCAGCGCCTCGAAGGCGGCGAAGAGGGTCATGAACAGCGTGACCCCGCGGCGCCGGCTGAAGGCGTCGGCCGCGGCGAAGAGGGAGGCGGGGAGCCGCACCCGGTGCGCGCTCCCCCGGAAGCTCATCTCCGCCGGGCGCGGGCGGTCCGCCGGGAGCTCCAGCATGGGGGGCGCCCCCTCCAGCCGCCGCTTCCACCACGCCAGGTGCTCGCGCGCCTCGGGGGTGCGCACCCAGGCCCGCTGCCACGCCGCGAAGTCGCCGAACTGCACCGCCGGCTCGGGGAGGGCGTGCGCCTCGCCGCGCGCGAAGGCGGGGTAGATGGCGGTCAGCTCGCGCAGGAAGACCGCGAAGCTCCACCCGTCGTGCACCAGGTGCTGTTCCACGCAGAGGAGCACGTGGTCTTCGTCCGCCAGCCTGAACAGCGTCCAGCGCACCAGCGGCAGCCGCTCCAGGTCGAAGGGCGCGCGGAACTCCCCGGTGAGCAGCGCGTCGAGCCGCGCCGTGCGCTCTGCCTCGGGGAGCGCGGAGAGGTCGTGGAGGGGGGCGCGCACCGTCCACGGCCCGTGCACCAGCTGCACCGGCGCCCCGTCGACCGCGGGGAAGGTGGTGCGGAAGATCTCGTGGCGGCGGACGATCTCCTCCAGCGTGCGCTCCAGCGCCTCCCGGTCGAGCGCGCCGCGGACGCGCACCGTCGCCTGGAAGTTGTAGGAGCGCATCTCCGGCTTCAGGTGCTGGAAGAACCAGACGGCCTCCTGCGGATACGACAGCGGAAGCGGCCGGTCGCGCGGGGCGCGGGGGATGGTGGCCGACGCGTCCACCGGCGACGCGGCGTCGGCGAGCTGGCGGGCGAGCGCCTCCACCGTGGGCATGGCGAAGAGGGTCCCCAGCGGCACCTCGGCGCACAGCGTCTGCCGCACGCGGGCCACGATCTGCGTGGCCAGCAGCGAGTGCCCGCCCAGGGCGAAGAAGTCGTCGCGCACGCCCACCCGCTCCACCCCCAGCACCTCGCTCCAGATCAGCGCCAGCGCCGCCTCTTCCGGCGTGCGCGGCGCCACGTATTCGCCGGCTTCCGCGCGGTCCATCCGTGGCTCCGGGAGCGCCAGCCGGTCGACCTTGCCGTTGGGGGTGTGCGGGAACGCGGGGAGGAAGGTGAAGGCGTCGGGGACCATGTACTCCGGCAGCCGCGCGCGCACGTGCCCGCGTAGCTCCGCCGCGGAGGGCTCCGCTCCCTCGGCCACGACGTACGCGGCCAGCCGCTTCTCGCCGCGGTCGTCCCAGGCGGCCACGGCCGCCTCGCGCACCGCGGGGTGCGCGGCCAGCGCCGTCTCGATCTCCCCCGGCTCCACCCGGAAGCCGCGCACCTTCACCTGGTGGTCCATCCGCCCCAGGCAGTGCAGGTCGCCGTCGGGGAGCACGCGCCCCAGGTCGCCGGTGCGGTACATCCGCGCGCCCGGCGCCCCCAGCGGGTCGGGGCGGTAGCGCTCCGCCGTCATCCCCGGCGCGCCGACGTACCCGCGCGAGACCCCGGCGCCCGCCATCCACACCTCGCCCGTCTCGCCGTCCGGCACGGGGCGGAGCGCGGCATCGAGGACGCGTGCGGCAGTCCCCCGCACCGCGCGGCCGACGCTCATCTCCGCCGTGCGCCCCTTCTCCACCTCCTTGCAGGTGGAATAGGTGGTGTCCTCCGTGGGCCCGTAGAGGTTGAGAACGCGGCCGACGTGGCCGAGCGCGTACAGCCGCTGCGCCAGCTCGTTCCGCAGTGGCTCGCCCCCCAGCGCCAGGGTGCGCACGCAGGGGGGGATGCCGCCCACGCGCAGCAGCTCGGCCGCCGCGCTGGGGACCATCGCCACGGTGGATACGGGCTCCCCCAGCGACGCCAGCGAGAGCGCGTTCTCCACCAGCACCAGCGTGCCCCCCCAGCAGAGGGTGCCGAAGATCTCCGCGATGGAGACGTCGAAGCAGACGGAGGTGGAGGCGAGCACCGCCCGTCGCTCCTCGTCCGACAGCGCGTCGCGCAGCCAGCCGAGGACGGCCGCGGTGCTGCGGTGCTCGAGCTGCACCCCCTTGGGCCGCCCGGTGGAGCCGGAGGTGTAGATCACGTACGCCAGGTTCGCCGGGTCCACCGCCACCCCGGGCGACTCGGCCGGCCGCGCCGCGATCGCCGCCGCGTCGGCGTCCACGCGCACCACGGCGCCGACGAAGTGTGCCGCGCGCTCCGCGAGCGCGGCGGTGGCGACCAGCAACGGCACGCGGGTGTCGCCCAGCATGTACTCCACCCGCTCGGGCGGATAGGCGGGGTCCAGCGGCAGGTACGCCGCCCCCGCCTTCAGCACCGCCAGCAGGCTGACGATCAGCTCCGGCGTGCGCGGGAGGAAGACGCCCACCGGCACCTCGGGCCCCGCGCCCAGCGCGCGCAGGTGGTGCGCGAGGCGGTTGGCGCGCGCATCCAGCTCCGCGTAGGCGAGCGTCTCGCCGCGCCAGCGCAGGGCGTCGCGGCCAGGGTGCGCCGCCGCGGCGGCCTCGAAGAGCGCGTGGATGGTGGAGGGCATCGTGCGACCCGCGGACAGGGAGGAGTCCATCGTGCGGTCGGGGCGTCGGGAGGGGTGATGCGGCGGCCGGCGGCAGTGGAACGTACGAATCTGTCGCGGCGCCGTACAGGGCGCCGGTGATCCGGCCTCGCCGCTCTTGCTGCGGTCCCACCAGGACCAGCCCTGCGATGGACCGGTATTGATCAGCCTGCACGGACTCGACATCGCGCCGTGCACCACCGACCCATCCAGACGATTTTCTTGCCGTACGAGGTTCCAGCCCGTACCCTGTACGATCAGCCTCCTGGTCTGACTGCATCGGCTCCCGGCCCTCCGTGAGCAGCCGATCGCCCACCCGTAGTCTGGTCGCAGAGTGGTCGCTCGAGAAAACCTTGAGCCCCTTTAACTCGTCGCATTCCCCTTCCCTCGTCAGTGGTTAAATCGGTGACTTCCTCGTGGCTCCTTGCCACGTGAAGCGCGGCGCTTCCACCTCATCCTCACCGTCGGCTGAGCTACGAATTCGGCCGAATTGCGGCGCGCTCCGAGTACTGCAACCGTGTCTCACGTGGGGCGTGGAACAACGGAACGCGCCACACCTGCCTGGAGAGCACAGATGAGACGAACGCTCACATCCGCCCTTGCCGCTGCGCTGGTGGCGTTGGGGGCCGCAGGGCAGGCTCAGGGGCAGGCGGTGCCCATGGCCTCCCGGTTCGACATCGGCATCTTTGCCGGCGGGGCCTACACCACCGACTGGTTCAGCATCGCGGACGAGAGCTACAAGCCCGAGTTCTCGCCGGTATTCGGCGCCGAGACCACCTACTGGCTGAGCCCCACCTTCGGCATCCGGCTCGACGGCAAGTACCTGCCGTCGCACCTGCCGCAGGGCCCGAACTTTGACAGCGACCGCTGGCTGGAGAACGTGTGGATCTACGACCTGGATCTGGTGTGGCGGCCATTGTTCTGGTCCGGCACCAGGTTCATCAACTCGCTGTACGTGTTCGGGGGCGGCGGCGGGCTGACCACCGATCCCGCCGGCGACGGCTCCTGTCTGGGGATCGCGCAGTATCCGGGCGTGTGCGTGTCGGGGAACTCGAACCACGGCACGGTAGGCCAAGGCGTGGCCGGGCTGGGCTTCGACGCGTTTCCGCTGATGTCGAACCTCGGGGTGTTCCTCGAGGCCGGCATGCACGGCTACGACTCGCCGTCACACATCTTCCCGGCCAACCAGGGAACGGTCGAGGACAAGTTCACCTTCACCCCGTACGCGGTGCTGGGTCTGAAACTCGGGTTCGGCAATCTCATTCCGCCGCCCCCACCGCCCCCACCGCCCCCGCCGCCTCCACCCCCGCCCCCTCCACCGCCACCCCCGCCGCCTTTGGGCGTGCAGACGACACAGGTGTCGTATTGCGTGGTGCAGAACGGGCAACTGAGCACGGTGATGGTGGACGTCACCGGTGAGGACAGCGTGTTCAACGGGCAGCCGGTGAGCACGGCGTTCCCGGCGACCGGAGGGTACGCGGGGAGCGAGACGTGGTTCATCAACAGCGAGCCCGTGATGTTCAACGGCCGCCGCTACGTGAAGTACGGGCTGCCGCGGATCCTGGGCACGAGCGACGTGAACAACGTCGGCACGGTGAACAACGCGAGCGTGTTCGCGGAACCGAGCGCCAACGCGCAGCGTCCAGAGGTGATCTACATCCCGACGCGGCCCGGGTGCGAGTTCCAACCGTACCAGATCGAGGTGAAGTTCGGTCCTGTAGAGCCGCCGGTTTCGAACAACCCCCCGGCGAGCGCATTCCCCGCATCAGGCATTCCCTATCGCGTGAGGGGATCGTTCGAACAGGTATTCAACGCGCTTCAGGCAGAATTCGCCGCACGACGTTGGCCATCCGTGCCTGAGAGACACGCCGGCTACGCCACCCTTATCACCGCGTGGGACTACGAACACGTACCTCGCGGCGCCGATCGTGAGTACAGAACCTCGCACATGCTGACGATCGAAGAAGAACGCGGCTCCAGATGCAGCACCGTGATCGTCAAATGGGTTACCGAGTGGAAGGGTACGGCTTCGACAGGGTGGGGTGGTGACAAGGACCCCAGCCACACCCCGCAACGGGACGCCGTGGTGAACAGCGTGGTGAACAGCATTGTCCGACGGAGAGGGGTCTGCCCATGAAACAATCGATTGGACGAATCACGCTGATGCTCCTCGTCATCATTTCGGGAGCGATTGCCGTGATAGCGTTCGAGCTGCGCTCGCACCAGCTCAATACGGCCGACGTGCCGGAAGGATCAGCGTTCTTGCTGTCCGTGTACGTTCCACTCGTCGCTGTGATGGCGGGCTATTATTTTGGGGGGAAAAGCCTGGGCCGAGGGCAAACACCCATCGAGCCATTCATTCTTGCGCTCGCGGTCACCATCCTGTGGGTGCTGCCCCCGGCGGTCGTCCTGGTGTTTGCGAAACAACCGATGTGGTATCTGGAGCAACTGATTCCTTGGAAGGTCTGGGGCGATTCGATCACAGCACTCGCGGTATCTTTTTATTTTGGCAAGGCGCCGGAGGAGTAGGACCGGGGAGCACACGGGCGTGCCTTGTACGATGTCCCAGCGCGCTTCTGGCGTGCGCCTGCTCCCGCCAGCACCCGAGTACCTCCGGAGAGGCCGCCGGAGCTGTAGACCTGCACAAGCTCCTCTACCTTTTCGTAACCTCCCGATCCGCTCCCACGCAGGTCGTCGGCGCGACAGACCGGAGGTCAGGCCGCCCGCCGCGTCGCCGCCTCGCGGAACACGCGGCCGAGCCGGTCCATCCCCTCCTCGATCTGCGCGAGGGAGGGGAAGCTGAAGTTGAGCCGCATGGCGCGCGTGCCGGCGCGGCGGTCGAAGCTGAAGGCGTTCCCCGGCACGTAGGCCACCCCCTCGCGCTCCAGCACGTCGGGGAGGAGCGCGGCGGCGTCCATCCCCGCGGGGAGCTCGGCCCAGAGGAGCGCCCCGTGCCGCGGCACGCTCCAGCGCGTCCCCGCGGGGAAGTGCCGGGCCAGCGCGTCGAGCATGGCGTCGCGCTTCTCGCGGTAGGCGGCGCGGACGCGGCCCAGGTGCGCCTCGAAACCGCCGCTCTCCAGGTACGACGAGACCAGCCGCTGGCTGAAGGTGCTGGTGTCGATGTCGGCGCCGTCCTTGGCGCAGCCGAGCACGCTCACCAGCTCCTCGGGCACCACCAGCCACCCGGCGCGGAAGCCGGGCGCCAGCACCTTGCTGAACGACCCCACGTAGAAGACCCAGCGGTCCTCCAGCGAGCGGATGGGCGGGAGGGGCTGGCCGTAGTGCAGCAGGCCGTAGGCGTCGTCCTCGATCAGCGGTACCCGGTGGCGGCGGGCGAGCTCGGCCAGGCGCACCCGCTTCTCCAGGCTCACGCTCACGCCCAGCGGGTTGTGGCCGTCGGTGATGCAGTAGATGAAGGCCGGGCGGGGGCCGTGCTCCAGGTGCGCCTCCACCTGGTCCACGTCCATCCCCGTCTCCAGGTCGCTGTCCACCGGCAGGATGAGCGGAGAGTACGACTCCACCACCTGCTGGAAGCCCATGTACACCAGCCGGTCGCAGAGCACCGCGCCGCCGGGCTCCAGGAAGAGCCGCGCGAGCAGCGCCAGCCCCTGCTGCGCGCCGGTGGTGAGGAACACCTGCTCCGGGCGGCACTCCACCCCGCGCTGCCGCATCAGCGCGGCGACCTGCTCCTTCAGCGGCGCGTGGGGCGCCCGGTACTGCAGCGCGCCGGTGTCGGAGCGCAGCACGCGCTCGGCGGCCGCCAGGTAGTCGTCGACCGGAAAGAGCTCGGGCGCGGGGAGGCCCAGCGCGAAGGAGATCACCCCCGGGCGCGCCATGTGGCCCATCATCGCCTGGATGGTCGACGGGCGCAGCGCGCGCGTCCACTCCGCCAGGGCCAGATCGGTGGGCGCGAGCGGGTCGAGGGGCGGCGGGGGGAGTGGCATGAAGCTTCTTGAACCGTGTGTGACCTGGAGGCTGGGAGGCCTGCCGCGAGCCGAAACCGTGCGCACGGTGGCGCAAAACGATAACCGCCTGCCAGATCCAGAGCAAGTGCGCCCCCGGGAACTGATACGCAGCGCACGCCCATCCAACGACCTGACGGCAGGAGACGCAGAGGAATCGAGAGCAGTTCTCTCCGTTTCTCTGCGCCTCTGCGTCAAAGGGAGTTGGGAAAGCATGAGGATACGGAGAACTGGACTTCGTGCGCGAGCGTGGTTACCTTGGGACAGGAAGTGCGTTTCGCGTATGTCGCGAGACGACACGCGGCACCTTTCACCCGCATCGAGAAGACACGATATGCAAGCCGTCGCCAGACCGCTGATCGTGCTCCACTCCGACGGAGTGTTCAAGGAGCGGCTGCGCCGCGTCGGCAGCCAGCGCTTCAAGAGCCAATTCGTGAACGACTGGGATCAGCTCCGCGTGGCGTTAAAGGAAGCGCCACCCGCCGCGCTGGTGGTGGTCGATCCCTACACGCACAGCTACGGCGCCGAGGCCGAGCTGGCCCCCGAGCTGCGCTCGCTCCTCTGGGAGCACCCCACCGCCACGGTGATCGCGGCGCTCGAGGTCAAGCGCCAGCGGGTGCGCGACCTGCGCACGCTGGGCGAGTGGGGGGTGAAGGAGGTGATCGCGCTCGACGAGGAAGACACCATCGAGGCGATCAGCCGGCGGCTGCGCGCGGTGCAGGGGCGGCCGCTGCAGAGCCTGCTGGAGCGCTCGCTCCCGCCCACGCTGAGCGGCCGCGCGCGCACGCTCCTCTCCGCCGCCGCCGACGTGGTGGCCGAGGGCGGGCACGGGCGCGACCTGGCCGCCTCGCTGCGGCTCTCCGAGCGCACCCTGCTGCGCTGGGCCGAGCAGGCGGACCTGCCGCCGCCACGCCGCATCCTGGCGTGGATGCGCGTGCTGCTGGCGTGCGAGCTGCTCGACGACCCGGGGCAGACGGTGCTCTCGGTGGCCTACACCTGCGGCTACGCCAGCGACAGCTCGCTGCGCCGCGCGGTGCAGGAGTTCACCGGGGTGCTGCTGACCGAGCTGCGCCAGCAGGGCGCCTTCGCCACGGCGAGCGAGAAGTTCTTGGTGGAGCTCGAGGACACCCGCGAGAGCGGCCGCAACCGCCGCAAGGCCGAGCGCATCGCCACGCGCGAGGCCACCGGCCCGGCAGCCGCCGGCAGCGGCGCCTGATCCCGTAGCCGACGGGTCTCTCACGCAGGAGGCGAAGACGCAGGAAGCCACAGGGCTTGCTGCGTCTTTCGCTTGTTCGCGTGATCCCCCCCGTTGCCGAGATCGTTCCGGTTCCCCGGCTCAACGGAAGAGCTCACACGGAGTCAACGGAGTCAACGGAGAACGACTCCGCTGACTCCGTTGACTCCGTGTGAGACATTCCGTCTGGAGGATGTGATCCTGATCGAGGCTCTGCACCATGGCGCGAGTCCTTTTCTGTTTTGGATCGGCGGGTTGCGACGTACATTGCCCCGCGGCGCACTTCGTGCTCGATTCCCCGCGCCCGCCACGACCCGCACCCCGGTCCGGAAACGATGCGCGACAGGAAAGAGGTGGACGCCCCCGACCCGGTGGTGCCGGAGGGCGAGTCCGAGACGCTGCTGGCGCCCACCGTGGTGGGGCCCTACGCGCCGCCGCCCCCCGGCACGGCCATCCGCACGCCGCGGGGCCGCTCCCCGGGGCGCAACTTCGTGGAGCGCGTCTTCGAGGGGCGCAGCCACCCCTACCTGCGCCTCCTCCTCTACTATGTGCTGCTGACCGCGGTGCTCGCCCTGGTGGTCTACTTCGTGGCGCCCATCCGCGATGCGCTGATCGCCTCCACCCGGCTGGCATCGCGCGAGGGCGGGCTGATGGACACGGGGCCCGAGGGGGTGGACTTCGGGAAGCACATGGCGTGGCTGGAGCCGCTGAAGCGCTTCGGCGTCACCCTGGTGGTGATCGCGGCGTCGCTCCTGCTGGTGATGCCGGTGGCGTGGGTGTACATGCTCACCAAGCGCTTCCGCTACGACCCGGCGCTGGTGGCCTCCGTGATCATCCTCCCGGTGGTGGTGGCGGGGACGGCCATGGTGGTGAGGAACTCGCTGGCGCTGGCCTTCTCGCTGGCGGGGATCGTGGCCGCGGTGCGCTTCCGCAACACGCTCAAGGACCCGCGCGACGCCGTCTACATCTTCCTGGTGATCGCCTGCGGCCTCTCCGCCGGGGTGCAGGCGATGGACGTGGCGCTGGCGATCTCGATGGCCTTCAACTTCGTGGTCCTCACCGTCTGGAAGTTCAACATCGGCTCGCTCTACGGCGGCAGCTACGGGCGCACCGGGGTGCTCTCGGTGGGCGACGCCGCGCTGCTGGTGGCCGAGGAGCCGGAGCAGCAGCGCGCGGTGCGCCGCCGCATGCTGCGCCTGGGCGAGGACATGCGCACCGACGGCGTGCTGCTGGTGCACAGCGCCGAGCCCGACCTGGCGCGCACCACCGTGCAGGAGGCGCTCGGCGACCTCGCGCGCGACTGGCGGATGGTGGACGTGGTGCCGCGCGGCGGCCAGATGCACACGCTGGAATACCTCGTGCGGCTGAAGGACGACATCGCCCCCGTGGACCTGGTGGGGGCGCTGGACGAGCGCTGGAGCGAACAGGTGGACGCGGCCGAGTTCTTCCCCTTCCGCACCCGGCAGCGCAAGCGGAAGCGGAAGAAGTGAGCCGCCGCAGAACGGGATCCCCGGACGATTTGATGAGGACGAGCGGACGCGTCGCGGCCGCCGCCGCGCTGGTCGTGGCGGCGCTGCTGCTGGGTGGGTGCTTTCGGTACGTGAAGGGGCTGGGGCGGGTGAGCCCGCACGTGACGGAGTCCGACACGCTGGAGCTGCGGCTGGTGCTGATCGGCGACGCGGGGCTCCCCGCGCCGGGCGGCGAGCCGGTGCTGAAGGGGCTGCGCGAGGAGATCGGGAACGACCCGAAGTACAGCTTCGTGGTGTTCCTGGGCGACAACGTCTACCCGCGCGGCATGGTGCTCGACAGCACCGCCGCCGAGCGCCGCGAGAACGAGCGGATCATCGACGACCAGCTGGCGCCCCTCCTGGCCGTCGGGGTGCACGGGATCATGCTCCCCGGCAACCACGACTGGGCCGCCGGCACCGCGGGCGGGTGGGAGGCGATCCGCACCGAGGCGCGCTACGTGAACGCGCGCGGGCGCGGGCTGGTGCAGTTCCTCCCCGAGGGCGGCTGCCCGGGGCCGGTGGTGAAGGACTTCGGCGAGACCGTGCGGCTGATCGTGCTCGACACGCAGTGGTGGCTGCAGGCGGGGAACCCGCGGCCGTACGGCGCCTCGGCGCACTGCCGGGCGCGCACGGAGCAGGAGGTGATCGACTCGCTGCGCGCCGACCTGGCCTCGGCCGGGCAGCGGCGCACGGTGGTGCTGAGCCACCACCCGCTGGTCTCCGGCGGGCAGCACGGCGGCTACTTCGACTGGCCGACCTACCTCTTCCCCTTCCACCCCTGGGCGCGCCAGGCCGGGATCTTCGCGCGGCAGGACGTGACCGGCCGCGAGTACCGCACCCTGATCGCGGCCATGGTGCGCGCCTTCTCCGGGAACGCGCCGCTCATCCACGCCGCCGGGCACGAGCACAACCTGCAGCTCCTGCGCGGCACCGGGGCGCACTACCAGGTGATCAGCGGCGCCGGGATCTTCAACCACAGCACGCCGGTGCGCGCCATCCCCGGAACCATTTACGCCCGGCGCGCGAGCGGCTGGACGACCATCGCCTTCCTGCGCGACGGCCGGGTGCGCATGGCGTACCGCACGGTCGACGCGCAGGGGGCGATCCGGGAAGAGTTCTCGATGTGGCTCGACACGCCGCCGCTGATCCGCCTCCCCCCGGCCGACAGCACCGCCGCGCGCGACTCCGCCGCCGTCTCCGACACCTCCGCCGCGGCGCGCCCGTCGCCGCCGCCCGCACCCGCACCCCCCGCGCCCGCCCCGGCGCCGCCTCCACCCGCCCCGGCTCCCCCACCGCCCGGAACCCGACCGTGACCCACCTCCGCCGCGCGGCGCTCGCCGCCGCGCTATCGCTCGCAGCCGCGCCGGCCGCGGCCGCGCAGCGCGACTCCGTGCTCGCCGCGGGGCCGCGCTACGGCGCCTCGGGAATCGAGCGCCTCCTCTTCGGCAGCTCCTACCGCGACCTGTGGACGGCGCCGGTGCGCGTCTCCTTCCTCGACCTGGGCACCCATGCCGGCGGCCTCACCCCCATCGGGATGGGCGGGGGGCGGCAGACGCCGTCGCTGCGGCTGCGCGGGGCGGACGGGCGCGAGTACGCCTTCCGGCTGGTGGACAAGGACCCCACCGCGACGATGCACCCCGACCTGCGCCACACCATCGTGAGCGCCGCGGTGCAGGACCAGGTGTCGTCGCTGGTCCCCGCGGCCGGGGTCGCGGCGCACCCGCTGGAGGCCTCCGCGGGGATCCCGCACGGCGCCGAGACCCTCTTCCTGATGCCCGACGACCCGCGCCTGGGCGAGTTCCGCGCGCGCTTCGCGGGGCGGCTGGGCACGCTGGAGCCGCGCTTCGACGAGGCGCACCCGGACGCCGTACCGGGGGCCGACCGGCTGGTGGAGTACGAGGGGCTGCTGGCGGCGCTGGAGAGCGGGCCATCGGAGCGCTTCGACGACCGCGAGTACCTGGCGGTGCGGCTGGTGGACATGCTGCTGGGCGACTGGGACCGGCACTCCGACCAGTACCGCTGGGTGCGCGTCCCCGACGGCTCCGGGCACCGCTGGGTGACCGTTCCCCGCGACCGCGACTACGCCTTCGTGGACTACGACGGCCTCCTCCTGGGGCTGGCCGGCTCGACGGTCGCCAACCTGGTGCGCTACCAGGCGCGCATCCCCGTGCAGTCGCTGATGGTGAACGCCGCGCCGGTGGACCGCCGCCTCCTGGCCGCCCTCCCGCGCCCGGCGTGGGACCAGGTGGCGCTCGACCTCAGGGCGCGCCTCACCGACGCCGCCATCGACTCCGCCCTCGCCGCGCTCCCGTCCGAGTGGCGCGCGCGGGAGGGAGCGCGGCTCGCCGCCACACTGCGCGCGCGCCGCGACGACCTCCCCCGCGCGGCGGCGGCGTACTACCACCTGCTGGCGATGGAGGCCGAGGCCCACGGCACCGGCGCCGCCGACCTGGCCGAGATCGAGCGGCTCCCGAGCGGGAACGTGCGCGTGGTGCTCGCGCCGCAGGGCGGGGGCGCCCCCTTCTACGCCCGCGAGTTCAACTGGGTGGAGTCGCGCGAGGTGCGCGTCTACCTGCATGGCGGGAACGACCAGGCCCGCGTCTTCGGCACCGGCCCCGAGCAGGTGATCGTACGGGTGATCGGCGGCGAGGGCGACGACGACCTGCGCGACGAGGGGCGCTCCGGGCACCGCACCGCCTTCTACGACGACGCCGGGAGCAACCGGTACACCCGCCGCCCGCGCACCCGGGTGGACGAGGGGGAGTGGACGACGACGCTCTGGGAGCCGGGGAGCGGCAAGCTCCCCCCGCGCGACTGGGGCTCCACGGCCTCCCCCTTCGCCGTCTCGGGGGGATGGCGCCGCGCGGGGGCCGGGCCGTACCTGGCGATCGGCCCCGCGTGGAAGCGCTTCGGCTTCCGCCGCGAGCCGTACGCGGTGAACCAGCAGTTCCGCTTCATGTGGCTGGTGCAGCACGCGCGCTTCGGCGCGGAGTACGAGGGCGACTTTCGCCCCGTGGGCCGGCCGCAGGACCACACCGCGGTGCTGGCGCGCGCCTCGGACATGGAGGCGGCGCGCTTCTTCGGCTTCGGCAACGCCTCCACCGACCTGGGGCTGACGCACGACCACTTCACCGTGTTCGAGCGGCAGCTCCTGGGCGACCTGGAGCGCTGGCACGGGATCGGGCGCGGGGCCTGGCTGGTGGGCGGTCTGACCGCCCGCTTCACCGACGCCGAGCCTCGCCCCGGCACCCCCTCCGAGCTCGAGCACCCGCGCGGGATCGGCGACTGGTCGGCCGGCGGGGCGCGCGCGGGGCTGGTGCTGGACCGCACCGACTCCGCCGCCTACCACCGCTCCGGGTTCACGCTGCGCGTGTTCGGCGCCGGCTTCCCGCTCACCGCGCACCACGCCGAGGCCTTCGGCAGCGCGCAGGGGGTGGCGACGGCGTACCTCTCGCTGGGCGGCAGCGGGCCCACGCTGGCGCTCCGCGCGGGCGGGGAGCGGGTGTGGGGCGGCTTCCCCTTCCAGTACGCCGCCTACCTGGGCGGCTCCCGGACGCTGCGCGGCTTCGCCTCCGACCGCTTCGCCGGCGACGCGGCGGCGTACGGGACCGCGGAGCTGCGGCAGCCGCTCTTCCGCGCGAAGCTGCTGGTGCGCGGCACCCTGGGCGCCTTCGGGCTGGCCGACGCGGGGCGCGTCTGGTACCAGGGCGACTCGCCGGGGGGATGGCACGACGCGGTGGGCGGCGGGCTCTTCTTCACCTTCCTGGACCGTTCGAGGGCGGTGTCGGTGTACTACGCCTCGGGCGAGCAGAACAAGGTCTACTTCAACGTCGGCCTCCCCTTCTGATCCCGCTTCGACCTGATACCGCTTCGACGGATCGCCTGTGCATTCAGCGAACAGACGGACTCACACGGAGTCAACGGAGTCAACGGAGAACTGCCTTGTCTTTCCTCCGTTTACTCTGTTGACTCCGTGTGAGAATCTTCCGTGCCGGTGTTTCCGAATGCACGGTGAATTGCCCAATCCGGCATGAGCGAGGGCATGGCGCGCGCGGGGCGAAAATCGAAGGAAGCGGTGCCGCGGGCCGGCGCCGGGAGGGGTGTGCCCTCCGGCGGCGACGAGCTGGTGGTGCGCTTCGCCGCGCCCGGCCGCGAGGCGCTGGAGCGCGTGGCCACGGGCGCGCTCCCGGGGGCGCCCGACGGCGGACCGGTATCGACCGAGCTCTTCCGCGACGTCTACTACGACACCCCGGAGCTGGACCTGCGCCGCCGCGGGGCCACCGCCGGGGTGCGCTTCCACGCCTCGGGCGAGCTGACGCTGGCGGTGGAGGTGCGCGAGTGGAAGCGCGGCCGCCCCGCCGGCGCCCTCGCCGCCGGCCGCGGCCCCACCCCCGAGGCGCTCTTCGCCGCGGACGACCAGGCCGGGGCGCTGCTGCGCGCCCTGGTGGACCCCGCACGCCTGCGCCCCTGGCTGGAGGTGGAGACGCGCCGCCGCCTGCGCGCGGCCGTCCTCCCCTCCACCGACGGGGCGGTGCCGGTGGAGGTGGCCTGCGACGAGCGGATGGTGCGCGACCGCGACGTCTCGGCCGAGCTCTTCGAGGTGGAGGTGCGCCTCCCCGACGACACGCCGGCGGCGCGCGAGGCCGCCCGCGCGCTGGAGCGCGGGCTGGGGCTTACCCTGCTCACCGGCGACCCGCTGCACCGGTGGGCGCGCACCCTGGAGGAGACGGAGGCCGACTGGCTGGAAGAGGCCGTGCGCTCCGCCCGCCGCGTGGCGGTGGTCTCCTACCGCGGCGGCCGGGTGGCGCTGCTGCGGCGCGAAGACGCGCTGGAGGTGCCCTCCGGCCCGGGAACGGGGATCGACGCGGCGCGGCGGGTGCTGCGCGCCCGGCTGGGCGTGGAGGGGCGCGTCCGCTTCATGGGCACCGGCCCCGGCTCCGCCCGCCAGCCGGCCACCGAGGTCTGGCTCAGCGAAGACGCCGAGGTGGCCAGCGACGCGCCGGGGGTGCTCCACCTCCCCATCGACGAGCTGGTCCGGGCCGCGGGCTCGCCCTCGCTGCGCGACGACGCCACCCTGGCGGCGCTGCACGTGCTGGCGCGCTCCGACATCCCCGTCCACCCCCTGAGCCCGGCCTGGGACGAGAGCGACGAGGCCGCGCGCGACGTGCTGCGCGCCGCCCCCGCCCTCCCCGCGCCCCCCTCGGCCCTCCCCGCCGACGCGCTCCCGCCGGGGACGCTGCTCAACCCCGAGCTGAGCGTGCTCGCCTTCAACCGGCGCGTGCTGGAGCTGGCCGCCGACCCCGAGGTGCCGCTGCTGGAGCGGGTGCGCTTCCTCTCCATCTTCGGCGGCAACCTGGACGAGTTCTTCCGCGTGCGGGTGGCGGGGTACAAGCGCCAGGTGGCGCAGGGGAGCGCGAAGCTCTCGCTCGACGGGGTGGCGCCGCGCGAGCAGCTCGACGCCGTGGGCACCCGCGCCCGGCGGCTGGCCGACGCCGCGTACCGGCTCCTCTTCGACCAGCTCCTCCCGGAGCTGCGCGAGCACGGGGTGAAGGTGGTGCGCCGCAGCGCCCTGCACGCCGAGGAGCGCGCGCAGCTGCGCGAGTACTACGACGCCGAGGTGCACGCGCTCCTCACCCCGCTGGCGGCGGGGCCGGGGCACCCCTTCCCGCACATCCGCAACCAGCGGCCGGCGCTGGTGGCGCTGCTGCGCGAGCCGCTCACCGGGGGCGAGCGGCTGGGGGTGGTGGAGCTTCCCGACGGGCTCCCGCGCTTCGTGCCGCTGGACGGCGAGGGGCGCTTCGCCACGCTGGAGACGGTGATCATCGACAACCTGCACCGCCTCTACCCGGGGATGGAGGTCGACGCGGCCTCCACCTTCCGCGTGACCCGCAGCGCCGAGCTGCTGCTGGACGAGACGCGCGTGGTGGACCTGCTGGAGGCGGTGGAGGAGGAGGTGCGCCGCCGCCGCTCGCGCCCCGTGGTGCGGGTGGAGGTCGAGGACTCGATGACGGAGCGGCTACGCGCCCTGCTGCTGCGCGAGCTGCGCCACGACACCCCCGAGCAGGCCTGGCCGCTCGGCGACGAAGACGTGTACGAGGTGGAGGGGCTGATCGACCTGCGCGGCCTGCGCGAGCTGGCCTCGCTGGAGATCGCGGGCGGGCACTGGCCGGCCGACGAGCCGCGCGAGCCGCTGGACCCCAAGGTGCCGATCGTGGACGTGCTGCGCCGGCGCGAGGTGCTGGTGGAGTTCCCGCGCGACGCCTTCGAGGCCACGGTCGAGCGCTTCGTGCTGGAGGCGGCCGAGGACCCCGACGTGGTGGCGGTGAAGCTGGCGCTCTACCGCACCAACCGCCGCTCGCGCATCGTGGAGGCGCTGCGCCGCGCCAGCTCGGGGGGGAAGCAGGTGGTGGCGCTGGTGGAGCTCACCGCGCGCTTCGACGAGGAGCGCAACATCGAGTGGGCGCGCTACCTGCGCGACGCCGGGATCCACGTGGTGTACGGGATGCCGGGGCTCAAGGTGCACGCCAAGGTGGCGCTGGTGGTGCGCCGCGAGCAGGACGGCGTGCGGCGCTACGCCTACGTGGGCACCGGCAACCTGAACGCCACCACGGCCGCGGCGTACACCGACCTGGGGCTGCTCACGGCCGACCCGGGGATCACCGACGAGGTGGCCGGGCTCTTCAACGCGCTCACCGGCGCCGGCTCCACGCCGCACCACCGCCTCCTCCTGGTGGCGCCGGCGACCATGCGCGACCGCTTCGTGGCGATGATCGACCGCGAGACGGAGCACGTGCGGGCGGGGCGGGGCGGGCACGTGGTGGCCAAGGTGAACGGGCTGGCCGACCGCGAGCTGATCGCGGCGCTCTACCGGGCCAGCGAGGCCGGCGTGCGGGTGGACCTGGTGGTGCGCAGCCTCTGCGCGCTGCGGCCGGGGGTGGCGGGGCTCTCGGAGAACGTGCGGGTGGTGAGCGTGCTGGGGCGCTACCTGGAGCACGCGCGCATCTTCCGCTTCGCCAACGGCGGCGATCCGGAGTACTACATCGGCTCGGCGGACTGGCGCACGCGCAACCTGAGCCGGCGGGTGGAGGTGGCCTGCCCGGTGCGCGACCCGGAGCACCGCGCGCGGCTCGACGCCATCCTCGCGGCGCAGCTCGAGCACCCCCGCGCCTGGGAGCTGGGCTCCGACGGGACCTACTACCGCCGCCCCGACCGGGCGCCGCGCGACCCGGCGCTCCCGCCGCCGGAGCCGGGACGGGTGGCGTTCATCACCGGCTGAGGCTTCTTCTCTCGCGAAGGACTTCCATCATGGTGGGACCGATCTCCCTCTTCCGCCGGGCGCTGGCCATGGCCGCCCTGCTCGCCGCCGCCGGCGCCTGCCGCGTGGACGAGGCCCCCGCGCATGGCAAACGGGCGCAGGCGACCGCCGAGCCCGCCGCGCCGGACGCCGCGCAGTGCGCGGTGCTGGATAAGGGGCTGACCCTCCCCGACGACCTGAAGGAGAGCAGCGGCATCGCGCCCAGCCGCACCCAGCCGGGGGTCTACTGGACGCACAACGATTCGGGGAACACCCCCGACCTCTACGCCGTGGACATCGAGGGGCACGAGCTCGGCCGGGTGAGGGTGGTGGGCGCGACGAACCTGGACTGGGAAGACATCGCGGCCGAGCGGTGCCCCGACGGCCCGGGCAGCTGTCTCTACATCGCCGACAGCGGCGACAACGGCGGCGGCGGCGGGGGGAAGGGGAAGGGGCAGCACGCCGTGCGCCTGGACGTGGTTCCCGAGCCGGCGCAGGGGGCGCGGACGGTGCAGGCGCGCGAGTACCAGGGGCTCCTCCCCCCGGGGAAGCGCACCGACATCGAGGCGATGGCGGTGCTTCCCGACGGGCGCATCTACCTGGTGAGCAAGGGGATCCGCAACGAGATCGAGCTCTTCCGCTGGCCCACGCCGCTGCGCCAGGGGGCGCCCGCGGTGCTGGAGCGCGTCCGCCGGCTCGCACCCGAGGCGGCCGAGGTGGGCGACCGCGTGACGGGCGCGAGCGCATCGCCGAACGGGCGCTGGGTGGCGGTGCGGACGTACGCGGCGCTGGCCTTCTACCGCACGGCGGACCTGCTGGGGAGCGGGGGGCCCGTCGCGCAGCTCGACCTGGAGCCGCTCGGCGAGACGCAGGGCGAGGCCGTTTCGCTCGCCGACGACGGGGACGTGGTGCTCACCAGCGAGGGGCACGGCCATCACCTCCCGGGCACCATCGCGCACCTGCGCTGTGCGCTGCCTCAATGAGCGCTCGTTCCTCGGCTGGCGTTAATTGACGCAGAGACCGCAGAGAAACAGAGAGGTCGCAGAAACAACGTACCGGGGATGGCGGCTTTCGGGCGTGGGATTGGCGAGGCAGGGGATGACGCATAGACTTGTGGAGACGAGGAGGAATGATGCCTGATCTGGCTACCGCAGCGAAGGAAGAGGTGATCGAGATGCTTCGGCGCCTGCCCGACGACGTCACGCTGGAGGAGATCGCGTACCACGTCTCGGTTATGGCGGGGGTGGAGCGGGGCCTGCAGGCGATCGAAGAGGGACGGACCGTCACTCAGGCTGAAGTCGAGCGCCTGATGGACGAATGGCCGTCGCCGTAGTCTGGTCCATCACCGCTCTCCAGGAGCTTTCCGACATCAGGCAGTATCTCGAAAAAAACGCCAGCCCCGAAGCCGCCACCCGAGTCACACGAGAGATCGTCCGCTCCACCCGCCGCCTCCGGCAGTTCCCCGATTCCGGCCGCATCGTCCCCGAATACGAGAGAACAGAGCTGCGGGAGCTGATCGTCCTCAGCTACCGCGTGATCTACCGCCGCACCGATGACGCCGCCGAGGTGGCGCACATCGTCCATACCCGCCGCAGCCTGCGGAAGAAGGAGTTCCGGGACCTGCGATCGTAAGCAGGCCACGTCTCTTCCTCCGCGTCTCCGCGTCTCTGCGTGAGACGGCCGTTAGCCGTACTCGGCATCGGTCTTGGCGGCCATCACGAAGTCGTTGCGGTGCAGCCCGCCGATCTTGTGCGTCCACCAGCCCACGGTCACGCGTCCCCACTCCGTGAGCAGCGCCGGGTGGTGCCCCTCGGCTTCCGCGATCGCGCCGATGCGGTTGGTGAACGCGAGCGCCGCGGCGAAGTCCGGGAACGCGAACACCCGCTCCAGCCGCTTCTCCCCGTCTCGCTCCTCGATCCTCCACTCCGGCACCTCGCGCTGCAGCTCCTCGGCCTCCGCGTCCGTCACTTTCGGCGCCCCCTTCCGGCAGGGCTCGCACCCCGACTTCGCCAGCTCGGTCATCATCCCACCTCCGATGTGGATATCCCCAGCACTATACCAATTCGCACGCTGATCGTGCTTTCACAAGGACCCCGCAGACGTCATCCTGAGGCTGGCCACGCTGCATCCTGAAACCCGGAAGGACCTGGCAGGCCGAAGGATCTATAGCCAGTCGACTCGATACGGTGACGGATCTCACCGTCAATCTCTGTACCCCAGATCACATGTTGACGCGGTTATAGATCCTTCGGCCTGCAAGTTGTTTCACAATCTATGATTACAGCTTGGCCGGCCTCAGGATGACGTCTTTGTTTGGTTGCGTAAGCGTGACCGTTCGCTTTCTCCTCGGTCCAGAGTCCATCGCGTGTCCGCGGCCGCGGCGCCCTCTCCGGCTCGCTGGGGCTCGCCACCTCTCCCGTCCCGGGCGCCCGGTACGGGAGAGGGACAGGCGCGGAGCGCCAGGGAGAGGGCGCCGTGGCCGCGGACACGCGATGGACTCCGAGCCTCGAAAACAATCGCACTTGGCACTTGGCACTTAGCACTTAGCACTTAGCACTTAAGCACTGCGGTTCACGGCGCCGGCGCGTCCGCCGTGAGGTCGAACCGGGCGAAGGTGCGGCCGACCAGCCAGGTCAGCGGGATGCAGGGGACGAGCATCGCCAGCGCGGCCGCGCCGACCGCCGCGGCCGGCGAGCCGGTCAGCATCGCCATCCCCCACCACGCCGCGAAGCCCGCCGCCGCCAGCACCCCCAGCGTGACCACCTTCAGCACCATCAGCAGCAGCGCCTTCCCCAGGAACTGCGCCCCCGCCCGGCCGTCCGGCCCCACCCGGTAGGGGAGGAGGAGGAAGAGCAGGTTCTCCACCGCCGCCGCCCCCCACGACACCGGCAGCACCAGCACCGCCGCCGTCGCGATCCACGCCGCCGGGATCGTGCCGGTGAGCCGCGACGCGCCCAGCAGCACCAGCATCTCGAAGGCGGCGAAGAACACCGCCGCGGGAAAGAGCTGCCCCGCCGCCACCGCCGTGGGCCGTAGCGGGAGCGAGCGCAGGTACGCCAGCCGGTCCAGGTCGCGGCGGAAGTCGAAGGGGATCGGGTTGCCGAAGATCACCGGCATCAGCAGCGCCGAGGCGAGCACCGAGGTCCGCCCCGCGTCCATCTCCCCGTCGGCGGCGCGCATCCCCCCGAACATCGCCACCAGCCAGACGACGCCGAAGAGCAGCGGCCCGATCAGCGCCCGCGGCGTGCGCAGCAGCTCCGTGGCCTGGCGCCACGCCAGCGGCCCCGCGCGCCCCGGCAGCGGCACCCGGGGCGCCCGCGCGCGGAAGCGCGGCGCCGGGCGCGGGGCCCCCTCCCCGTCGCCGGCGCGGGAGGAGAGCACCCGGCTCAGCCGCCGCTGCACCCGCTGCCCCACCGCCAGCGAGCGCTCGGTGAACGCCACGTCGAACGAGAGCACCAGCCCCACCGTCGCCAGCACCAGCGCCACCGAGGCCACCCCCCACCCCAGCGCGGCGGCGCCGCTGGTGGCGGCATACAGCTCCCCCAGCGGCCGCGCCGGGAGCGAGACCGCGCGCACCGCCGGCGACTCCAGCAGCGCGCGGATACGCTCCCGGGCCGTCCCCGGCGCCGCGCTCATCGCCGCCGAGGCGGCCGCCAGCAGCACCAGGGCGATCACCCCCGCCCGCACCAGCTGGCGCACCGCGGGCGCCAGGTACGCCTCCAGCGCGGCCGCGCCCAGCGAGAGCGCCTGCGCGGCCACGTACATGAAGACGAAGCCCAGCATCACCGCGGCGAAGGCGGCGGCCGGGAGCGGCGCGTAGCGGACGGTGAAGAGGGAGACCCAGAGCCCGGAGAGCACCTGCACCCCCAGCCGGGTGAGCAGGTTGTAGAAGAGCAGCTCGCGCCGGCCGATCGGGGCGGGGAAGAGGAAGCCCGTCTCCGGCGGGGTGAAGTACAGCCCCCGCTCGCTCACCGCCGCGATCAGCGTGAGCACGGTCACCAGCGCCGGCACCAGCGTGCGCAGGGTCTCCGGCGCGGGGACCCCGGAGCGCACGTCGGCGTGCGACGCGCCGTACACCTGCAGCGCGGCGAAGCCCAGCAGGAAGAGCGCGGTGGCGCCGATGCCGATGGCGCCGCGCACCGTGCGCATCCGCCGCGTGACCAGGCGCACCCGGCCGCGCGCCAGCCGCGCCGCCAGCAGCCGCAGCCCCGGGTTCACGGCGCGGCCGCCGCCGCCCGCGGAGCGTCGCCCTCGGTGAGGTGGAAGAAGACCTCCTCCAGCGAGCCGCCCGCGTCGGCGTAGCGCTCGCGCAGCTCGTCGTGCGTGCCGGCGAAGAGGAGGCGCCCCTGCCGCATCACCGCGAAGCCGGTGCAGAGCCCCTCGATCTGCCCCAGCAGGTGCGACGAGAGGAGCACCGCCGCGCCGGCGGCGGCGCGGCGGCGGATCACCGCGTAGAGGGTGCGGATGCCGCGCGGGTCCAGCCCGGTGAGCGGCTCGTCGAAGAGGAGCGCGGCGGGCTCGTGCAGCAGCGCGCACGCCACCGCCACCTTCTGCCGCATCCCCCGCGACAGCTCGTCGGCCAGGGAGTCGCGCCGCTCCGCCAGCTCCAGCTCCTCCAGCAGCGCGGCGGCGGGCGCCCGCCACTCGCGCACCCCGTAGATGCGCGCGGTGAACTCCAGGTGCTCCCAGACGGTGAGCGAGGAGAAGAGCGCCGGCTCGTCGGGAACCAGCGCCAGGCGCCGCTTGGCCTGCACCGGCTCGCGCACCACGTCGTGCCCGGCCACCCGCACCGTTCCCGCGCTGGGGGCGTGGATCCCGGCGATGGCGCGCAGCGTGGTGGTCTTCCCCGCCCCGTTGGGCCCCACCAGCCCCACGATGCGCCCGGCGGGAACGGAGAAGGTGACCCCGTCCACCGCCACCCGGTCGCCGTAGTGCTTGCCGAGGCCGGCCAGCTCGATGACGGGCTCCGTCACCGGCTGTTGGGGTCGGGGCGGCCGCCGGGCTTCCACACCGGCGCCGGGCCGTCAGCCAGGATGCGCGCGGCGCGCACGGCGGCGCGGATCACCTGGGTCATGTGCTCGTAGTCGATGCGCGCGGCCTCGTCGCGCGGGGTGTGGTAGTCGGTGTGCAGGTTGAAGCTCGACAGCGTGTGCGCGGGGATGCCGCGCATGGCGAAGGCGATGTTGTCGCTGCGCTCGAAGAAGTGCTGCGCCGGACGCGGGTCGGCCACGATCTCGATCCCCGCCGCGGAGAGCATGTCGCCCATGGTGGAGCGGTCGTAGCCGGTGAGCCAGGCCTTGCCGCGCCCGCCGGCCAGCGAGTCGGGGCGGCCGATCATCTCCACCTCCAGGTTGGCCACCATGCTGTCCAGGGGGAGCGCAGGGTGCGCGAGGTACCAGCGCGTCCCCAGCAGCCCCACCTCCTCGCCGGTGGTGAAGAGGAACACCACGGTGCGCCGCGGCTTGGGCCCGCGGGCGAAGTCGCGCGCGATCTCCAGCACCGCCACCACCCCCGAGGCATCGTCGTCGGCGCCGTTGCACACGGTGTCGGCGCCCGCGGCGCGGCAGAGCCCCATCCCGGAGGTGCCCAGGTGGTCGTAGTGCGCGTCGAAGAGCACCACCTGGCTGCGCAGCTCGGGGTCGCTGCCGTGGATCACCGCCACCACGTTCACCCCCCTGCCGCGGCGGTCGGCGGGGACGGCGGTGGTGTCGGGCCAGCCCTCGAGCAGCCGCGGCTGGCCGCGCCCGCCGGCATTGCTCCAGGCCAGCGGCAGCTGCTGCTGGTAGCCGTCGGCGAAGGCCGGGTCGATGTCGAAGTGGCGGAACCGCTCCTCCAGGTAGCGCGCGGCGCGGTGCATCCCCGGCGTCCCCGTCATCCGCCCCTGCATGGAGTCGGCGGAGAGGATGCGCTCCTCCTCCAGCACGTCTTCGAGCTCCACGTGCGGGTCGAGGAAGGCCGTGGAGGGGCCCGTGGCGCCCGGGATCATGAGCGTGGGCCGGCGCGGCGTGCACCCCGCGGCCGCCAGCGCGAGCGCGAGGAGCGGCAGGGCCGCGGCGTGGGCGGATGATGGACGAAGCGGCATGTGAACCCCCGGGTTCCGCGAGGAATCCCTGTGGTGTGACGGCGGCGGTGGGCTGTGCCGGAATATGCCCCCGGAGCGCGGGCGGGCGAAAGTGCGGCGTCGCGAAAGGGCGGGAGCGGCGGTGGGGGATCGGGACGCCGGCCGCGGCCGCGTCAGTCCGGAGCCCCGTCGCTCGTTAGATTCCTGACAACCGCCTGCCTTTCCTCCGCACCTGGAGACCTTCGATGAGACCAGCCTTCGTGCCACCGCTCGCCCTCGCCCTGGCGCTCGCCGCCTGCGACTCGCCCTCGGGGAGCGACGGGCCGCGCTTCGCCACGCCGGTGGAGATGCCGACGCTGGGGCTGGGCGCGGTGCCGGAGCGCGTCACCTCGGAGCTCTGGGTGCGCGGGCAGTGGGCGTACACCGGCACGCACGTGGGGCCGATCCAGGGGAACATGATCAAGGTGTGGAACGTCGCGGGCGACGTGCCCGTGCTGGTCGACTCGCTCACCGTTCCCGGGCCGCCGCCGGAGGCCTCGGCGGCGCGCTTCCACAAGGACGACGAAGACGACGGGCACGAGCTCGCCGACGGGCCCAACCGCATCGGCGACGTGCAGGTGTCCGACGACGGGCGCCTCCTGGTCGCCGCCACCGAGGGCGGCCCCGGCTCCATCGTCATCTACGACCTGGCCGACCCGGCGCACCCGGCCTTCCTCGCCCGCTACGCGGACGAAGACCTGCTCGCCGGCGTGCACACCGCCGAGGTGGCGCGGGTGAACGGCCGCCTCTACGCCTTTCTCTCCATCGATCCGAGCGCCATCCTCGCGCTCCAGCCGCGGCTGGTGATCGTGGACCTCTCCGTCCCCTCCGCCCCGCAGAAGGTGTTCTCGCGGGTGATGGGGCGCCCGTACCAGCACGACGTGTTCGTGCGCGACGGCATCCTCTTCACCGCCATGTGGCACGACGGGGTGGGGATCTGGGACATCGGCGGCGCGGGGCGGGGGGGCACGGTGGCGAACCCGGTGCCCCTCTCCACCATCGCCATCGACGGCGGCTACGCGCACAACGTCCTCTGGCTGCGCGACCCGTCGACCGGCGAGCGGCGCTGGCTCTTCGTGGGACAGGAGATCCCCATCGGCGGCGGCCAGTACCGCGGCGACGTGCACGTGGTGGACGTGAGGAACCTCTCCGCGCCGCGCGAGGTGGCGTTCTTCCACGTGGAGGGCGCGGGGTCGCACAACTTCTCGGTGGACGAGGACGCCGGCATCCTCTACTCCGCCTTCTACAACGGCGGCGTGCGCGCGCTCGACGTGCGCGGCGACCTGGGGAGCTGCTCCGCGTCGCAGCGCGCGCCGGACGGCCGCTGCGACCTCTCGCTGATGCACCGCGAGGCCGGCCGCGGGCTCGACGCCGAGGGGCGGGCGGTGATGGTGTGGGGCGTCTACTACCAGGACGGGAAGCTCTACGCCTCGGACCTGCGCAACGGCCTCTGGAAGCTCGACGCGTCGAGCCTGCGGTAAACCACGACCACCCGTGCTCGTCGATTCTTGCTGATCGGCGCTCACAGGGGTCACAGGGGTCACGGAGGAGCCCAATTCCTCCGTGGCCCCTGCGGCCTCTGTGAGAGATCGTCTTTTGGCCGTAGATTGCGCGCCCGTTCTTCGGCGATCCCCCGGCTCCCGTCGTCCGTGCCCGATCCCTCTCCCGCCGTGCGCGTGCGCGGCCTGCACAAGCGCTTCGGCGACACCGTGGCGGTGAAGTCGCTCGACCTGGAGGTGCGCCGGGGCGAGTGCTTCGCGCTGCTGGGGCCCAACGGCGCGGGGAAGACGACGACCATCGAGATCCTCGAGGGCCTCACCCCCCGCGACTCCGGCGAGGTGGAGGTGCTGGGGATGCGCTGGGAGACCGACGGCGCGCGCATCCGCACGAAGCTGGGGGTGCAGCTGCAGGAGAGCGAGTTCCCCGACCGCGCCACCGCCGAAGAGATCGTGCGCCTCTTCCGCTCCTTCTATCCCACCGGGCCGGGGGTCGACGAGCTGATCGGCTTCGTGCAGCTGGAGGAGAAGCGCAACACGCAGGTGCGCAACCTCTCCGGCGGGCAGCGGCAGCGACTCTCCGTGGCCTGCGCGCTGGCGGGCTCTCCCGAGCTGCTCTTCCTCGACGAGCCCACCACCGGCCTCGACCCCCAGTCGCGCCGCCAGCTCTGGGAGGTGTGCGAGGCCTTCCGCGCCAACGGGGGGACCATCCTGCTCACCACCCACTTCATGGACGAGGCGCAGGCGCTCTCCGACCGCATCGCCATCCTCGACCACGGCGAGGTGATCGCGCAGGGCACGCCGCTGGAGCTGATCCGCGGCCTGGGCGGCGAGCACGTGATCGAGTTCGCCGCCACCGTCGCGGTCGACGAGGCGCGGCTGCGCGCCATCCCCGGCGCCTCGAACGTGGTGCGGCGCGCGGAGGCCACGCTGATCACGGTGGAGGACCTGGCGCGCGCCCTCCCCGCGCTGCTCGCGGAGATCGGCGCGGCGGGTGGCGCGCTGTCGACGCTCAACACCCACCAGGCCACGCTCGAAGACGTCTTCCTCTCCCTCACCGGACGGGCGCTGCGCGATGAGTGAGCTGAGCCCGCTGCGGGAGCTGGTGCTCACCCGCATCCGTGCCTTTTTGCGCGAGCCCGAGGCGCTCTTCTGGACCTTCGTCTTCCCCATCCTGATGGCGGTGGGGCTGGGCGTCGCCTTCCGCGAGAAGCCGGTGGAGCGCGCGGCGGTGGGGGTGGAGCGCGGCTCCGTGGCCGAGCGGCACCTGGCGGCGCTGCGCGCGTCGCCGGAGCTGAAGGTGACGGTGCTGGACGACAGCGCCGCCGCGCGGGCGCTGCGCAAGGGCGACGTGGCGGTGCTGCTGACGGGGCGCGACCGGCTGGTGTACCGCTTCGACCCCGCGCGCGACGAGAGCCGGGTGGCGCGCCTCCTGGCCGACCAGGCGGTGCAGGCCGGGGCCGGCGGCGCGCGCCCCGTCGCCACCGCCGACGACGGGGAGCGGCGGCCCGGCGGGCGCTACATCGACTGGGTGATTCCCGGGCTGATCGGGCTGAACCTGATGAGCACGGGGATGTGGGGGATCGGCTTCGGGATCGTGCAGGCGCGCAACAAGAAGCAGCTGAAGCGCCTGGTGAGCACCCCCATGCGCAAGCGCGACTACCTGCTGGCGATGATCCTGGCGCGCCTGGTCTTCATCGTGCTCGAGGTGCCGCCGATCGTGATCTTCGCCCGGCTGGCGTTCGGGGTGCAGGTCCGCGGGAGCATCCTGGCCTTCTCCGCCCTGGCGCTGCTGGGCGCGATGACCTTCTCCGGGCTCGGCCTGCTCGCGGCCAGCCGCGCGCGCACCATCGAGGGGGTGAGCGGCATCCTGAACGTGGTGATGCTGCCGATGTTCGTGCTCTCGGGGGTCTTCTTCTCCTCCAGCCGCTATCCCGCGGCCATCCAGCCGTTCATCAACGCGCTCCCGCTCACGGCGGTGAACAACGCGTTCCGCGCCGTCTACAACGACGCGCTCCCCTTCTCCGCCTACTGGCCCGCGGCCGCCATCGTCGCCGCCTGGATGGTGCTCAGCTTCGCGGCCGCGCTGAAGCTCTTCCGCTGGCAGTAGGATGATGATCCCCGCTCCCTCTTCCTCCCGCAAGCGAGGCTTCCCGTGACCGTTCGATTCGCCCTCGTCGCCGCCGCGGCGCTCGCGGCGGCCGCGGCCCGCCCCGTCGGCGCGCGCGTCCAGCTGGAGTCCTTCCACACCCCCAGCGGCAACATCGCCTGCATGGCGAACGGGGAGGACGGGCGCTGGGAGCTGCGCTGCGACGTCGGTGAGCGCGCGTGGCAGGGCCCCTCCGCCAGGGATTGCGAGCTCGATTCCGGCGACGCATTGGGAATGGGGGCGGCCGGCCGTCCGTTCTGGGTCTGCCACGGCGACACCGTGCTCCGCTCGGGCCCGGTGCTCGGCTACGGCTCCACCTGGCGGGCGGGCCCGTTCACCTGCGTGGTCGCCCGCGCGGGGGTCACCTGCCGCAACCGCGCGCAGCACGGCTTCACCCTGAGCCGCGCCGCCTACCGGCTGTTCTGACGCGTCCGCAACGAGAAAAGCGTCTCACGCAGAGACGCGGAGACACGGAGAGGCCAGGCGGCTCTCTCCGTGTCTCCGCGTGAGGCAGTCTTTTTCCGGAAGAGTGCCTGCGCTCAGGGTGCCGCGATGGCGTCGGTCCAGATCACGATGACGCCGCACTCCGCGTCCGCGCCGCGCAGCTCGGGCGGCGTTTCCGCCGGAGTGCGGTAGATCTCGACGGCGACGATGCTCGCCACCGGGATGTCGCGGGAGATGCGGCTCTCGCGGTCGGGAAAGTAGCGCAGCCCGTTGCGGTAGTACTGCACGCGGCAGCCGTCCGCCGCGGGTCCCCCGCTGGCCGCGCCCTCGTTGGTGCGTGCGGTGCCCGCGGTCGCCATCTTGTCATCCTCGCCGCCGCCGTGGCCCACGGGGGGCGAGATCCCGCGGTTCTCGGAGAAGGTGGAGGGGAGGTCGCGGTTCTGGCCGCTCGGGCGGCTCGCCATCTGCACGCGCATCCCCCCCGAGCCGTCCGGCACCAGCCGCACCCCGGACGCTGCCGCGAACACGTTCAGCGCGGCGGAGGGGTGCCGCCGGGCGATCTGCTCGCGCGTGAGGAAGACCCCGTGCCCCGCCTGCCGCCTCCGCACGAAATCGGTCGGCAGAGGCGCCGCCGACGCTGACGCTCCGCTGTCCGCGGGGGGAGGCGCCGCGGTCTGCGCCGCGACCGGGACCGCCGCGCAGAGGGCGGCGAACAGGAGCGGCGACGTCCACCGGGAGTGGGTAATTCTCATGGGATGGGATTGGGTGGGCTGCCGTGGCAGCGGGTCGGGAGGATGGGGAACCGGGTGGACCGGCCGCGCGGATGATAACCGTGGCCCACCAGGCGTGCAAGATTATAGGCGCGAACAAAGCGGGCCTGCTTCGTCGCTTCCCGCCACCCGCGGCAGGCGGCCGGAGATCCCGGTGACCGGTGCACCCGCCCGACACGCGGCATGAAGCGAATCTGCGTCTTCTGCGGCTCCAATCCCGGCCGCCGCCCCGAATATGCCGAGGCGGCGCGGGAGATGGGACGCGTGCTGGTGGAGCGCGGGCTGGGGCTGGTCTACGGCGGCGGCAAGGTGGGGCTGATGGGGATCGTCGCCGACACCGTGCTGGCGGGCGGCGGCGAGGTGGTGGGAGCGATCCCCGAGGCGCTGATGGCGCGCGAGGTGGGCCATACCGGGCTCACCAAGCTGCACGTGGTGGCGACGATGCACGCGCGCAAGGCGATGATGGCCGACCTGGCGGACGGCTTCGTCGCCCTCCCCGGCGGCTTCGGCACCTTCGAGGAGTTCTGCGAGGTGCTCACCTGGTCGCAGCTCGGCTTCCACCCCAAGCCGTGCGGCCTGCTGAACGTGGCCGGCTACTACGACCCGCTCCTCGCGCTCTTCGACCATGCCGTCACCGAGGGCTTCGTGCCGCCGCCCCACCGCGCGCTGGTGATCGAGGAGACCGACCCGGCGCGGCTGCTCGACCGCTTCGCCACCTTCCGCCCGCCCTCGGCCAGCAAGTGGATCAGGGAAGAGGAGCGGTAGGCGCGGGAACGGTTCATGCGCGTGCCGCGCGGACATGAGCACGCATCCGCAGCCAGTCCAGCACGAGCGCCGGGGCGAGCCGCGCGCGGGGGCGCAGCCCGCGCGGAACGCGATGTACTCGCTCTTCCGGCTGATCGGCGAGAACGTGCGCGGGTTCCACGCGGCGGTCGGCGCGCTGCTGATCGTGGGCCTCGCGATCATCCTGGTGTGCGTCGCCTTCTTCGCGATGCTGGCCGACGAGGTGATGGAGGGCGGCACGCAGAAGTTCGACAACGCGGTGCTGCTCTGGATGAACGCCCGCGCCTCGCCGCAGCTCACCGGGTTCGCGCTGAACGTGTCGGCGCTGGGCGCGGGAACGGTGGTGTGGCTGGTGGTGATCGTGGCCAGCGTGTTCCTCTGGTCGACCCGCCACCGCTGGTCGGTGACCCTGCTCTGGGTGTCGATCCTGGGGTCGGGGCTGATCAACGCGTCGATGAAGCTGTTCTTCAACCGGCCGCGGCCGCAGCTCTTCCCCTGGCGCGCGCCCTACGCGGGGCTGTCGTCGTTCCCCAGCGGGCACTCGATGACGGCCATGGTGTGCTACGCGACCCTGGCGTACCTCGTCGCCCGGCTGGAGCCGAGCCGCTTCCTGCGGCGCTTCACCTTCGTGCTGGCGGGGGTGATCATCCTGGCGATCGGCCTGTCGCGGATGTACCTCGGCGTCCACTATCCCACCGACGTGCTGGCGGGGTTCACGACCGGGCTGGCGTGGGCGTCGTTCTGCGCGCTCGGCATGGAGGCGCTGCGCTACTTCCGCCACCGCAAGCCCGAGGTCGCCGCCCAGGAGAAGGACCTCGACGCCACCGTCGCCGAGGGTCCGCAGGCGGCGGATTGAGCTCTCGGGACTGTGCATTCGGGAGGCACTCTCAAAGGAAAAGCATCACACGGAGTCAACGGAGTCAACGGAAACCAAGGTTAGCTCTCCGTTGACTCCGTTGACTCCGTGTGATGCTTTTTGTCAGGGACGGCACGGATACGCAGTGATCGTCCGGGGCGGCATAACGGCCTTCCGCGCATGGATTTGCCCGCGGCGCGGGGGCGGCTATCTTGAGCGGCCCTCACCAACCTCGACATCGCACCTGGAGCAGTCCGTGACCCGATCTCCATCCCTCGCGGCGGTGGCGCTGGCGCTGGCCGTGCTCGCGTCTCCGGCGGCGGCGCAGGAGCTCCCCCGCACGCACGCGCCCCGGCCCACCACGCCGGCGATCACCCCCGCCGACCTGATGACCCGGCTCTACATCCTCGCCGACGACTCGATGATGGGGCGCGAGGCGGGGAAGCGCGGGAACGTGAAGGGGACGGACTACATCGCGGCCCAGTACCGCCGCATCGGGCTGGAGCCGGCGGGGGAGAACGGCACCTTCTTCCAGGCCGTGCCGATGGTGGAGAAGGGGCTCCTCCCCGGCGCCTCGCTCTCCGCCGACGGCGCGCTGGCGCTGCGCACCGACTGGATCCCCTTCCCCGAGGTGGGGAACGCGATCCATTTCGTGCCGCGGATGGACGCACGGCAGGGGGTGCAGGCGGTGTTCGGCGGGCGCGTGGGCGGGGAGATGCTGGCGCCGGAGCAGGCGCGCGGGAAGCTGGTGGTGCTCCTCCCGCCGCTGGGGCAGGGCGGCGCGGTGAGCTACCGCTTCTGGGCCAACCCGGCGATGCGCTGGTACCCCGACGCGGCGGGCGTGGCGGTGGTCTCGCTCGAGGCCACGCCCGAGGACCTGCGCGAGTACCTGCTGGCGCCGCAGACCGCGATCGCCCAGCAGGGCCCCAGGCCGGCCGCCGCCGCCGGCGCGGCGGGGATGCTGGTGAGCGCGGCGGCCGCGCGGCGTCTGCTGGGCGCCGACCCCGCGAGCATGGCCGTCGGCGCGGCGGGGCGCACCGTCACCGGCGTCTTCGAGTTCGGCGAGAAGCCCACCGAGGCGCCGTCCCGCAACGTGGTCGGCGTGCTGCGCGGGAGCGATCCGGCGCTGCGCGGCCAGTACGTGGTGGTCAGCGCGCACAACGACCACGTCGGGATGACCACGCCGATCGACCACGACTCGGTGCGCGCCTTCAACCGGGTGATGCGCCCCGCCGGCGCCAACGACGACCCCGATCCGCCCACCCCCGCGCAGCAGGCCCGCATCGCCGCGCTGCGCGACTCGCTGCGGCGGGTGCACGGCGGCGTGCGCATGGACTCGGTGCTGAACGGGGCGGACGACGACGGGAGCGGCACCGTGACGCTGCTGGAGATCGCCGAGAGCCTGGCGTCGGGGCCGCACCCGCGCCGCTCCATCCTCTTCATGTCGCACACGGCGGAAGAGAAGGGGCTGTTCGGCTCCCAGTGGTTCACCGACCACCCCACCGTTCCGCGCGACAGCATCGTGGCCGACCTGAACATGGACATGGTGGGGCGCGGCCGGCCGGAAGACGTGCGCGGCGGCGGCCCCTACGCCATCCAGATGATCGGCTCGCGGCGGCTCTCCACCCAGCTGGGCACGCTGATCGACAGCCTGAACGCCGCGCGGCCGAACCGGATGCAGGTGGACTACAGCTGGGACGCGGCGGGGCACCCGGCCAACCGCTACTGCCGCAGCGACCACTTCATGTACGCGCGCTACGGCATCCCCATCACCTACTTCTCCGCCGGCTACCACGTGGACTACCACCAGGTGGGCGACGAGCCGCAGTACATCTGGTACGACCACATGGCCCACATCGGCGAGTTCGTGCGCGACATCGCCGTCGCCGTGGCGAACCGGCCGCAGCGGCTCGTGGTCGATGGCCGGAAGCAGGATCCCAACGCTCCGTGCCGCCAGTAGGCTGAGTCATCTCACACCAGAGACGCGGAGACGCAGGAGAGCCGCCGTGGCTTTCCTGCGTCTCCGCGTCTCCGTGTGAATTCGTCTTTTAGATGAGCCCCGGAGGAAGGTCGGCGGCCACGTCCACGTCGCGCAGCGGCTCCAGCAGCGCCGGCGTACACCCCGCCGCGGCGAGGCGCGCGAGCGTCGCGTCGAGCACCCCTTCCGTGCTCCACGCGATCCCGTCGAACAGGCCGGGAATCATCTCCCGCAGCCCGAGCAGGTAGTATCCCCCGTCCGCCGCCGGCCCGAGGACGGCCGGGTGCGAGTCGAGCAGCCGCAGCGCGCGCCGCAGCATGGCGGCGGAGAGACCGGGGAGATCGGAGCCGATGATGACGACGCGCGGGTGCCCCGCCGCGAAGGCGTCCGCGAACGCCGCCCGCATCCGCGCGCCCAGGTCTCCGTCCGCCTGCGACAGGTAGTCGGCGCCCGCGCCAAGCCAGGCGCGCACCGCGTCACCCCCCTCTGCCGGCGTGTAATGGATGCGCACCGCGGCGCCCGCCCCGAGCGCCCGCGCCTCCGCCACGGCGTGCTCCGCCAGCCGGCGATAGACGCGCAGCGCTGCCTCCGCCCCGATCTCCGCCGCGAGGCGCGTCTTCACCCGCCCCGCCTCGGGCGCGCGCACGAATACGAGAATCGCATCTGGCATCTGCCGAAGGATGGCGATGCTGGTTGGGCCGCTGCAAGGCACAGCACTTGGCACTCAGCACTTGGCACTCAGCACTTGGCACTCAGCACTTGGCACTTGGCACTTAGCACTATCCCCCGAGGCACCGCCCTTGCGAACCGCCCTGCGTCCCGTACCATGGGGGCGTCCCCTCGCCCCGACCCATCCCCAGGCGAATGTGCATGCCCCAGGCGAACACGATCGGAGCCGCCGCGGACGAGCTGGCGGCGCGGCTGGACCCCGCGCGGCTGGAGCGCGACGTGGTGCTCGCGCCCTACACCACCTTCAAGATCGGCGGCCCGGCCGACCTCCTCTACCGCGCGCGCACCCCCGACGAGTTGGCCGAGGCCGTGCTGGCGGCGCGCGAGCTGGAAGTGCCGTTCTTCCTCCTGGGGCTGGGCGCCAACATCCTGGTGGGCGACGGCGGCTTCCGCGGCCTGGTGATCCGCAACGAGGTGGAGGGGATCGAGTTCCTGGACGACGTGCGGGTGCGGGCGGGGTCGGGGGCGAAGGTCTACATCGACCTGATCCACGCCACCGTCTCGCGCGGCCTGGGCGGGCTGCACCACTACGTGGGGATCCCCAGCACGGTGGGCGGGGCGGTGTGGCAGAACCTCCACTTCCTCTCGCCGCCGCCGGAGCGCGAGCGGACGATGTTCATCGAGGAGGTGGTGGAGGGCGCGACCATCCTCTCCGAGGAGGGAGAGGTGCGCCGGGTGGACCGCGACTACTTCCAGTTCGGCTACGACTTCAGCGTGCTGCACGTGCGCCGCGACGTGGTGCTCGACGTCACCTTCCGCCTGGACCCCGCGCCCGAGCACGCGCTGCGCGAGGTGATCCGCGAGAACCTGCAGTGGCGCGACGACCGCCACCCCGACCTGTGGCTCTACCCCAGCGCGGGGTCGATCTTCCAGAAGATCGAGGGGGTGGGCGCGGGACGGCTGATCGACCAGTGCGGGCTGAAGGGGCACGTGCACCCCAGCGGCCGCGCGCAGATCTTCCACCGCCACGCCAACATCATGGTGAACCTGGGCGGCGCCAGGGCGAGCGACATCCGCGAGCTGATCGACCTCGCGCAGACCACCGTGCGGCGCGAGCTGGGCTACGAGCTCAAGACCGAGATCGGGATGATCGGCGAGTTCTAGGACAGCATCTCACACGGAGACGCAGAGACGCGGAGAGGGAGCGAGTCCCCTCCGCGTCTCTGCGTCTCTGCGTCTCTGCGTGAGATTGGCTGTTGCGGGACTTACGCCCCGACCTTCTCGACGTTTTCCGCCGAGGGACCCTTCGCCCCGTCGACCATGTCGAACTCCACCTTCTCGCCCTCGGCCAGGGTGCGGAAGCCGCTCCCCTTGATCGCCGAGTAGTGCACGAAGCAGTCCTTGCCCCCGTCCTCGGGGGTGATGAACCCGAAGCCCTTGGCGTCGTTGAACCACTTCACGGTGCCGGTGCTGCGCATGCGATACTCCAAACGTGTCCGGTGTCGCGTGGGACCAGGTCTGCCCCCCACGCATGGGCATTTCGGGAGCAAGCGGAGCCGGCGTCGTGGACGCGGCCCGGCCGGGCGCGATCGATGGGATTTCGGATCGGGGAGAGTCGTGTGCCTGGCGAGGCGAGACGGTCGATGGGAACGCAGAAGCCGGTGGGACGCGCGTTTCCTGCGGGTGACACCTCGGGGATGCGCGACAACGTAATCCACGCCACCGAATGCGTCAAGCTTTCCCGCACCAGGGAGCCGCGAGGCACTCCCCGCCAGCCGGCGCGCGCATGCCATGGCTCCTTTCGGGGCGATGCGCGATGAAAACACCACCACTGTAGACGGACCCGCCGTACTCTTTCCTGGAGGCGGATCCGTCGTTATATTTCGGTAGATGTTCGGTTCAGCCGGCGCGCAGGTACGCGCCCGCGGTCAGGTCGTAGACGGCGCCGCAGCCGCGCCGCTGGCACTGGTAGGTGGCCACGCGCTCGTCGGCGGGGCGGTCGCGCAGGGCGTGCACCAGGGCCGCGGTGACGCGCATGGCGGGGCGGGCGCCGCAGCGCGGGCATGCCGCGGCGGGGCGGAGGAGCAGCTGCGGGTCGGGCGCGGCCGGCGCGGCAGCGGGCGGAATGGCGGCGGCGGGCCGGCGCACCACGCGCCGCACGCGCGGGCGCTCGGGCGAAGAGTCGGGGGCGGCGGGGCTGGCGAGCATGGGTCCTCCTTGGGCGCTTTATTGACAGATTGCGCACATGCCGTTAACACTTACTACAATCTAAACACCGCGCCCGGCGCGGTCAACGGTTTCTTCGGCTCATTTTCGGGTGCCATGACGAGAGACGACCGGCGGGCGATCGGGCACCGCATCCGCACCGTGCGCGAGCGGGCAGGGCTGGACCGCGAGGCGCTCGCCTCGCGCGTGGGGGTGCACTCGGGCTCCATCGCCCGGTGGGAGACGGGGGGATCGGTGCCGCACGCCTACACCATGGAGCGCATCGCCGAGGCGTGCGGCGCGAGCGCGGAGTGGATCCGCGCCGGGCGCGAGGAGGCGGCGGAGCCCGCCGCCGTCGGCGCGGCGGAGACGGGGGAGGCGGGCGAGCTGTTCGCGTCGCTCGACTCGGTCGCCCGCTTCGTGGAGGGGATCGCTCCCCCGGGGCAGGAGCGGCTGCGCAAGCTCGACGCGCTCGAAGGGCTGCGGCGGATGCTCACCGCCCGGGGCGTGCTCCCGGACTGGTGGTATGAACTCAGGGAGAAGGTGGAGAATGGCCGGCTCTGACGACGCGGGGGTGCTGGCGGCCGCACGGCGGCTGGTGGAGCGCGCGCGGGAGGTGGTGCCGAGCTACGCGGCATCCGTGGCGCCGGTGCGCACCGACCAGGTGAGCGCGCTGATGGCGGCGGCGGACTGCCACGTGGAAGTCTTCCCCTTCCAGTCCGACACGGTGGCGATGGTGCTGCCGCGCTGCGGAGGGGTGTACCCCGTGCTGATCAACCGCGCCGCCGAGCAGACCGACCGCTTCTTCGCGCTGCGGCACGAGCTGGGGCACGTGCTGAACGGCGACGTGGACGGCGCCGTGTTCCTGGCCGACGAGGGGTACATGTCGGGCGCCGAGCGCGCCGCCGACCTCTTCGCGCTGGCCGACCTGGTCCCCGGCTGGTGGATCGCCGAGGTGCGGCGCGGGCGCACCCCCTGGCGCGAGGTCAAGCGCCAGATCGCCATGGCCGTGGCCACCTACGCCGAGGCCTGGCCCGCGCAGCGCTTCGGCGACCGGGCCGAGCTGCGCCTCGCGTTCTATCGCGAATACGGCATCTGAAAGAAAAAGCCTGACGCAGAGACGCAGAGGAACGGAGAGAGCTGCTGCGCTCTCTCGGTTCCTCTGCGTCTCTGCGTCAGGCTGTTTGGGAACTATCGGACGATCGAAAGCCTGGGGCGCGACGCGTTCTCTCCCCCGGCCCAGGTCCCCTCCGCGAACACCGTCTCCTCGTCCGCGACCCGGAACCAGCGGCTCCCGATCCCCTCGCCGGTGAGCAGCCGCACGGTGTGGGGGAGCGCGAGCGGCGCCTTGAAGGCGATGCGCAGCCGCCGCAGCGCCGCCGGGTCGCCGCCCAGGCGGTGCTCGATCAGCGCGTGCGCCACCATCGCCTCGGTGCAGAAGCCGTGCAGGATGGGGCGGCGGAAGCCGAAGGGGCGCGCGGTCCAGCTCCACAGGTGGATCGGGTTCCAGTCCCCCGACACGGCGGCGTAGCGCCGCCCCGCGCCGCTCCCCAGCCGCCACCGCGCCACCTCATCCCACCGCGCCGGGGGCTCGCCGCGCGGATCCCCCTCGTCGCGCGCGGTGGGGCGCGGCACGTGCTCGCCCGCCGCCTCGTCGGGGCGGCGGGTGCGGGCCAGGAAGACCGAGGTGTTCTGGGTGCAGAGCTGCCCCGCGCCCGTCCAGCTCCGCGCCGTCATCGTCAGCCGGATCCCCTTCCTCACCCGCTCCGCCCGCTCCAGCTCCACCCGGCAGCGCACGTGGTCCGTCACCTCGATGGGGCGCAGGCTCACCAGCTCGCTCTCGGCGTGCACCAGCCCCCCGGGGGGGAGCGGGCGCTCCAGCCCGGCGAACAGCTCCAGCGCCTGCGCCGTCTCCCAGGTCGCCGGGAAGACGGGGGAGAGCATCCCCCCGGCCAGCCGCTCGATCTGCTCGCCCCCGGTGGCGCGCAGGTAGCGCGCGTGCAGGCCGGCGTCCACGCCGGGGTAGACGCGCTCCACCGCCGGCTTCCGCTTCGGCACCTCCGGCAGCGGCTCGGCGGCCCCGCGCGCGGCGATGCCCCGCGCCACCAGCCGCAGCATGGAGCCGATCTGCTGGAGCTGGGGCATCGGCCTACCGCCCCGCCGCCATGACCTGCACCGCCAGCCTGCGCTCGCGGGGGCCGTCGAACTCGCAGAGGTACACGCCCTGCCAGCGGCCGAGCACCAGGCGCCCCCCGTCCACCACCACGGTGAGCGAGGGGCCGAAGAAGCTCGTCTTCAGGTGGCTGTCGCTGTTCCCCTCGTCGTGGCGGTAGAAGGGCTCGCGGTGGGGGACCAGCGCCTCGAGCTTGGCGAGCAGGTCGTGCTTTACGTCGGGGTCGGCGTTCTCGTTGAGGGTGAGCGCCGCCGTGGTGTGCAGCGACTGCACCACCACCACGCCGCCGCTCACCCCGCTGCGGTCCACCACCTCCTGCACGCGCCCGGTCACCTCCAGCAGCTCGTTGCGGCGCGAGGTGCGCAGCTCCACGATCTCCATCTCAGCGCCCGCCGCGCCACTGCACGCGCCAGATGCGGCCGCCCGCGTCGTCGGTGATGAAGAGCGAGCCGTCGGGCGCCACCGCCAGCCCCATCGGGCGGTGCGCGGACGACTCGCCCGGCGCGGGCCCCGCGAAGCCGTCGGCGAAGGTCTCGTAGCGCGCCGCGAGGCCGCCGGCCGCCGCGGGAACGAAGGCCACGCGGAAGCCGGCCTGCGGGAACGGCGCGCGGTTCCAGGAGCCGTGGAAGGCCACGAAGGCGCCGCCGCGGTAGCGCGCGGGGAACTGCGTCCCGGTGTAGAACACCAGCGACTCGGGCGCCCAGTGGCCGGGGAAGGCCGCCACGGGCGACTTCTTCCGCGCGCAGCGCCCCGCCTCGGTGCCGCGCCCGCCGTACTCCGGCGCCAGCACCAGCCGGTGCAGGTCCACGTCGTAGTAGCAGTACGGCCAGCCGAAGTCGTCGCCGCGGTTCACGGCGATCAGCTCCTCGGCCGGGTTCTCGGCGCTCTTCCGGTCATCGAAGAGGGCGGGCCAGTTGTCGTGCAGCTGGTCGCGGCCGTGCTGCATGGCCCAGAGCTGCCCGTTCGGCGCGAAGCCGATCCCCACCGCGTTGCGGATGCCGGTGGCCCAGCGCTGGCCGCCCGCCTGCGCCTGGTTGGCGCGCGCCGCGTCGAAGCGCCAGATCCCCGCGCGGCTCTCCAGCTCCACGCAGGGGTCGATGCCGGGGGAGCCGGCCCGGCGGTCGGCCTGCTGGCAGGCGTTGGTGCGCGAGCCGAGGTTCACGAACAGCCCGCCGCGGCCGTCGAGCGCGATGGTCTTGGCGGTGTGCCCGCCGGTGGGAAGGCCGGTGACGATCGTCTCCGGCTCACCCGCCGGGGCCAGCCGTCCCGGCGCCAGCCGCCAGCGCACCACCCCGTCGTTCGGCGCGAAGTAGAGCCATCCGCCGGAGATGGCGATGCCGGTTCCCCGGTGCGCCCCGAAGGGCTCCTGCCGGTCCGCCTTCCCGTCGCCGTCGGTGTCGCGCAGCGCCAGCACGCTTGCGCCCTCGCCCCGCCCCACCAGCGCCACGAAGACGTCGCCGTTGGGCGCGACCGCCACGTGGCGCGGGTTCCCCACCTCCTTCAGGTCGGCGAAGACGGTGGCGCAGAACCCCGGCGGCAGCGTGATCCCGCCGTTGCCGGCGTCGCACCGGGGTGGCGCGGGGGTGTTGGACGAGGATGGCGCGGCGGCCGGGGTCGCGGGCGGCGTGCGCGCCTCGGCCTCGGGGACGGCGTGGGTGCGGTCGCCGCAGGCCGCGGCGAGGAGCACGAGGGCGAGCGGCGCGAGCGGCAGGGCTGTGGGTCTGGGCATGGCTTTCACCGGGAGCTGGGCGTCGGGACGAGGTGCCCCGACGGACTGCAACAAGCGCGCGCGGCCTACGGCGTCTGCCGCACCAGGGTGAGCCGGGTCTCGTCGAACCCCGAGCCGGTCAGCGGGCCCACCAGCGAGTCGCGGCTCACCTGGCGCGCGAAGCTGCCATCGAAGCGGATGTCCGCGTACTCGGGAGACGAGAGCCGCAGGGTCACGCTGGGGTAGTCCCAGGTGCCGTCGACCGAGGTCTCCACCGAGTCCGCGCCGGCGGAGATCACCCCCGATCCGCCGACGTGCTCCCGGTCCTGGTCCAGGTCGAGCCTGAAGGTGTAGGCGATGCTGTCCGTCGCCCCCACGTGTACGTAGGTGGTGCCCCGCCACGCGCCGGTGACGGAGAAGCTGCCGATGTCCAGCGGCTCCTTGCACGCCGCCGCCGCGAGCGCGGCGAGCGCCGCCACGATCATCCCTCGTCTCATCTCGATCCCATCTCGCTGCGTTCCGATCCTGCGCTCACCCGTGAGTCTACCGCCGCATCGCCCGCGCCGGCAATCGCGCTTCGTTGGGCGTTATACCAGTTCAGGCAAAATGATCAGGCAAAATGACCGTGTATTTGGAGACCAGCACAGAGAGCCTCACACGGAGTCAACGGAGTCAACGGAGAACGACTCCGCTGACTCCGTTGACTCCGTGTGAGTCCATTCTGTTGCCTGGAATGCATATCCAATCAGTCGAAACTGTATTACGTGAGATTCACCGGATGCGCACGTTCACCGAGTCCGACGTGGTGCCGGGGATGGGGCGGTGCGAGGCGTCGGACCAGTAGGCGCGCACCCACGCGGCGCCGGAAGGAAGGCGCGGCAGCGTCCACCGGTAGGTGGTGCCACCCGCCGGCCGCACGTCCGCCCGGCCGGGCATGAGCATGGCCCCGCCGACGTCCACGTGCACGTGGCGGTTCGACGTGGGGGCGGTGCCGTCCGCGCGCAGCGGGGTGCGCGCGTCGAAGGTGACCGTCACCGGCTGGTCCAGCTCGGCACCGGGGCGCGGGTCCTGGATGGTGATGCGCGGCGGGCGCGAGGCCGTACCCGCCGCGCCGTCCGCGGGTCCGCCGCGCACCAGGAACCAGAGCGCCAGGAGCACCGCCACCAGCGCGATCCCGCCGTAGATCCGGTCCGACGTCGTCAGGCCGGGGGCCGCGGCGTCTCTCTCCATCATCCGCGCAATCCGTTCGTGCCGAAGCAGTTGGCCGTTCGCGCCGGAAAGATGCCACGCCGGCCCGCCGCGCGCGAGGGAGCGCCCGCCGCGGGTTGACCGGCCGCGCTCCGGGGGGATACCATTCGCTTCTCATGAAACGTGCTGCCGCCTTCCTGTTCCTGCTCGTCTTCGGCCTCGGCCAGGCCGGTGCGCTGGAGTGCCCCATGGGCTCCACCGCCCGCGGGAGCGCGCCCCGGCACCACGCCGCGCATCAGCATCACCCCTCGTCTCCGGGCGACGCGCACCACGGCGGGCACTCCCAGCCCGGCTGCGGCATCGTGACCTCGTGCGGGGCGGCGGCGGTGCCGGCGCCCAGCGTGGCGGTCGCGCCGACACCGATGTACCGCGCCGGCACCCTCGCGCGGCTGCCCCACCTCTACCTCTCCCCCGTCCTCGCCATCGACTCACCCCCTCCACGCGCGGCGATCGCGGCCTGAAATCGCGTGCCCGAACGCCGGGCCGCGCAGGGACTCGATCGCAACGCGTGAGGGAGGGATGAGAAGGAGATGGATTGGCGTGGCCCTGCTGTCCGGGGCCGCCGCCGCGGCGTTCGCGCCAGCCGCCGCGCATGCTCAGGTGCGGGCAGACACCGCCCGCGGCCGGCAGGCCCCGCCGGCGGACAGCGCCCACGCGGCGCACGCCGGACACGACATGCCCGGGATGCGGATGCCCGCGGACAGCGCGCGGGCGCGGCCGCGCGCCGGGATGCACGACGCCATGAGCGGCCCCATGCACGCGGGGATGCACATGGACATGCTGATGGCCCCGCTGGGCGGCGGCTGGCAGTTGCTGGGGATGGCGCAGGCGTTCTCGATGACGACCGCCGTCGCGCCGCGCGACGGCGGCAGCCCCATCCACGACACCGAGAGCTACGTCACCCAGCCGGCGGCGATGGTGAACGTGGAGGGCCCCGGCTCGCGCGTCGTGCTGCGCGGCACGCTGAACCTGGAGGCGCTCACCCAGCCGCGGGGGGAGTACACCTTCGGGGGATGGGGCGAGGGATTCATCGACAGGCGGCACCCGCACACGGTGCTGCACGAGGCAATGCTGAGCCTCAACCTGTGGAGCTTCGCCGGCGGGGCCGCCTCGCTCTCGGCCGGAAAGGGGTTCGCGCCCTACGGCACCGACGACCCGATGTCGCGCCCGGTGGCGAAGTACCCCACCAACCACCACCTTTCCCAGCTGCTGGAGCGCTGGACGCTGAACGGCGCCTGGCTGCGCGGGGGATGGAGCGTGGAGGCGGCGGTGTTCGGCGGCGACGAGCCCGAGGGGCCGTGGGACCTGGGGAACATCTCCAGCTTCGGCAGCTCGTACTCGGTGCGGCTGGGGCGGCGCTTCGGCGGCACCGGCACCACCGCGCCCTGGGAGCTCTCCGCCTCGTACGGGAGCGTGGCCGAGAGCCACGCGGGGGTGCGGGAGCGGACTGGCCTGTACAACGCGGCCATCCGGCATTCGCAGCCGCACGCGTTCGGGGGGATCTACGCCCTGGCCGAGGCGTCGGCGAGCGACCCGGAGGAGGGCGACGGTTACTGGTCGCTCCTGGCCGAGACGCAGGTGCGGATCGCGCGGCACCGGCCGTACGTCCGGATCGAGTACGCCACGCGCCCCGAGTACGCGCGGCAGGGCGGCCCGGGAACGGCGGGCTTCTACCGCTACGACCACGACGACGACCCGATCGGCGCCACGCGCTGGCTGATCCAGTCGCTCGGCTACGAGTTCGACCTCTCCGGCGGCGGCGTGGCGACGCGCCCCTTCGCCGAGGTGCAGCACCACCACGTCACGCCCGAGCGCGGCGGCGTGGACCCGCGGCTCCTCTTCGGGAGCGAGAGCTTCTGGACCGTGTCCGCCGGCTTCCGCCTCTTCTTCGGCGGCGGGCCGATGCGGATGGGATCGTACGGCGTGCTCGACGACATGACCCTCATGCACCATCCGATCGAACCGGCCGCGGGCGGGGTGGAAGGGGCGCGGCCCTGATGCCCCCGCGCGCGCGGGGCTTCGCGCCGCGCACCCTGGCGGCGGCCGCGCTGGTGGCCGCCGCCGCGCTGGCGTCCCCGCCCCCGGCCGCCGCGCACCCCGGCTTCCTCGGCAGCGCGTCTGCCCCCGGCGCGACGGTGGACGCCACCCAGGGCCGCATCCGGCTGGAGCTCACCGGCCGCGTCGCCGCCGGGATGACGCGGACGCGCCCCGCCGTCGCGGCCCTCGCCTCCACCGCCGCGCAGTCCTCGGACGCCGCCGCGGATACGGGAGACGAGGAGGACGAGGCGGCGCAGTGGTCCGATCCGTCCTCCCCCTTCCCGGTGCTGGTGCGCTGGGCCGGGCTGCTGGCGCTCCTGGGGATGATCGGCGCGGCGGCCTTCGAGCTCCTCGTGCTGCGCCGGCTGCGGGGCGACGCGGCGCTGCGGCCCGTCGCCGACCGTGCAGCCTACGGCGCGTGGCACCTGGCCGCGGCGGCGGCGGCGCTCTCGGCGCTCACGCTGCTGGTGCGGCTTTGGCTGCAGAGCGCCGCCCTGAACGGCGCCGCCGACGCCTTCGACGGCGAGGCGCTGGACGCGCTGGTCACCGGCACCGTCTGGGGCGCGGGCTGGACGCTGCAGGCGATCGCCACGGTGGCCTTCTTCATCGGGCTGATGGTGTCGCGGGCGCCGCACGGCCGGTCGGTGGGGTGGATGGGGGCCGCGGTGGCCGCGCTCCTCCTCGCCGCCGTTCCCGCGCTCAGCGGCCACGCCTCGGCGGTGGAGGGGTGGACCGCGCTGGCGTTCGCGTCCGACTGGCTGCACGTGCTCGGCGCCGGCGCCTGGGTGGGGACGCTGGCGACGCTCGTGCTGGCGGGGCTCCCCGCCGCCGCCTCCGCCTCCGCGGGCGAGGGGACGGCCGCCTTCGCGCGGATGGTGGGCGCCTTCTCGCCCGTCGCCCTCACCGGCGCGGGGCTGGCGGCGGGGACGGGGGTGGTCAACTCGCTCTTCCACCTGCACGCCGTTCCCCAGCTCTGGGAGACCGGGTACGGGCGGATGCTGCTGCTGAAGCTGGCACTGCTGGCGGTGGTGGCGTGGCTGGGGTTCTACAACTGGCGCTACGTTCTCCCCGCGCTGCACACGCCCCCCGCACCCGCGCGGCTGCGGCGCAGCGCGGGCGCGGAGCTCGCCGCCGGCGTCGCCGTGATCCTGGCGACCGCCATCCTCATCGCCCTCCCCCCGCCCTGAGCCGGCCGATTGTGGGGTGGGGCACGCGCGGGTATCTTGCGGTGTACGCAGCACTTTCCTGAACGGAGTCCATCCACGCGCGGGGTCAGCCGCGTTCCGCACCTTCCGAGGAGGTCACGATGCTCGGGCTTGGTCCCGTCGAGATGATCCTGATTTTCTTCGTCCTCCTGCTCCTGTTCGGCGCCAAGCGGCTCCCCGAGCTGGCCAAGGGGATGGGGACGGGGATCCGCGACTTCAAGCGCTCGCTGAACGGCGTCGACGACGAGTCGGTCCAGGCCAACCAGCAGCAGAACTACCTGGCGCAGACGCCGCCCCCGCCCCCCGCCGTGGGCGCGGCCCCGCCGCCCTCCGCCGAGACCCCGGCCCCCGCGCCCGGCGAGCCCCGGCGCCTCGGCTGAACAAGGTCTGATCGCACACAGAGACACGGAGACGCAGGGAGGCGGCGTGGCCTCCCTGCGTCTCCGTGTCTCTGCGTGCGTCCTGCCGTTACGGGACCGCGCGCCCGCGGCGGTTGCCGAGCGCCGCCTGGTTCAGGCTCGCCGCGAGGCGCTGCGGGTAGGTGACGGTGTTCGGGTCGCCGTCCGACACGTAGCGCTGCTCCGGGTGCTGGTCCCACGCCGCGAGCTGCTGCTCCAGCGCGTTGGGCGCGGCGATGAAGCGCCGCACCGAGTGCGCGTTCCACGCCCGGTCGAAGGGCGACACCTGCGGCCCGCCCGACACCTCCAGCACCACCTTGTTGTCGTACGTCTTGCCGTTGCGGTAGGTGCCGTGCCAGGCGAGCGAGCGGGTCTTCGGCCAGAGCCCCAGCGGGAGCGCGAAGGTGGTCCACTCGTAGTTCGGCGGCAGGTACACGGAGATGGAGTCCTTGCCGCTGCCGATCTGGTCCTGCACGAAGGCGTCGGGGTACTGCGAGAGCTTCGCGTGCCACATGGTGTGATTGCAGATCTCGTGGCCGTGCTCCAGCAGGAAGCTCACCTTCTTGCGGATGGTGGCCTCGCGCTCGGCCTTCGGGACCTCGCGGCTCTTCTTCTCCCCCCAGAAGTTCGACGGGTGCTCCGCGCCGGGGAGCACGCACCAGGTCGCGCCGCCGCGCCACGCGGGGTTCTGGGCGCGGAACGCCTCCCACATCCCCACCATGGTGTGCGGGTCGATCTCGCCGCTGGGGAGGTAGTAGAACTGGCCCTGCGACGAGTCGTCGAACACGAACACCACCGGGCTCGTCCCCTCAGGGAGGTTGATGTTGCCGTTCGCCACGTCGCGCATGGTCACCGGGCGGTAGCCGCGGTCCCAGAGCATCTTCAGGTCGTTGCGGAAGTGCGCCTCGGAGCGGTACCACTCGCCCTCGTTGCTGCCGATGCGGTGGTACTCCAGCACCAGCAGCCTGCCGAGCTCGTTGGGCCCCGTCTTCGCCTTCGGCCCGTTGTCCTGGCCGGGGGCGGCCGCCGCTGGGCCCTGCGTCCCCGCCGCCGAGTCCGTCCGCGCCGCGGCCGCCTTGCCGCTGTCGGCGCCGGCGCTCTTCCCATCCCCCGCACTTCCCCTGTCGCCCCCGCACGCGGCGAGCAGCACCACCAGGGCCGCCGCGGCGGCCTCCATCCTCAGCTTCGTCGGCATCGTCTTCCGAGTCGGAAAGCGGTTCACCAGAACGCGAGAGCACCCCGCGCCCATCACGGGGCGGCGGGGTGCAAGGTCCATGCTGGCGCACGGCGGCGTCAGCACGGAATCGTCCGGGTGGCGAGCCTCACGCCGGCGGCTCGGCCGCGGCCGCTTCCGCCGCCGGCGTCTCCGCCGCGGACGCGCCCCCGGCCGCCGCCTCGCCGGGCGATCCCTCCTGCGCCGCGTCCTCGTCGGGGAGGCGGGGGAGGAGCGATTCGGCCAGCCGCGCCAGCACCCGCTGGTAGACGATGCGCGCGCGCGTCTCGGGGAGGTTCAGCCGCTCCACGTACAGCTCCACCGCGCGCGTGGGGTCGACCTCCTCCTCCAGCGTGTCGACGAACCCCTGCGCGTGGCGGGCGTGCGCGTCGGCGATGCGCTCCTCGGCGCGCGCGGCGGCCAGCTCCAGCCAGAGCTGCTCCTCGGCGCTGCGCTTGCGCTGCCGCTGGATGAAGCGCAGCGCCCCCAGCGGGGTGGCGTAGCGCCAGTCGAACCCCCAGCCGCGCGTTCCCTCGCGCGCCAGGTCTTCGCGGATATCGCGCTCGTCCAGCTTCGCCACGGCCCGGCTGCCCACGGCCTCGGCATCCTCCCCCTCCAGCCCCATGCTCTCCAGGTAGCGGTCGATCGCCTCGTCGAAGGGCATGCGGGTGGCGAGGATCCCCACCAGGTCGCAGGCGAGCTCCGCGTGCGTCTCGACCATGTCTTCGCGCGCGAGGGCCTCGGCGCGCTCCAGCGCGCGGTCGATCTCCTCGGGGAGGCGCTGGTGCCAGAGCGAGACGGGCGACGGCATGGCTCTCGGGGGTGACGGGGGAGAGGGGGCGTTTGCCGGGGCTCGCGGCGCCCGCTTATCTTGCGGCGCGGGCGCGCGGGGGCCGCAGCCGAAAGATGCAAGCTCCGTCCCCGCGCGACAACCGCCTTCGCGGGCGGCACACCACGATCGACCAGGACGGGCGGACCATGGCTCTCTCGCGGAGCTCCTCGTGGAAGGAGCACCGGCTGGCGAACCGGCTGGAGGTGGACGGCACGGAGTACACCGTCGACCTGGTGGCGCGCAAGGCCACCGGGGTGGAGGGGTGGAAGGTCACGGTCGTCTTCCTCCCGCGCGACGGCGGCGCCGAGGTCAAGGCCGACCTCCCCAACGCCGCCTCCACCGCCGAGGTGCGCCGCCTGGTGGGCGAGCTCGAGGGCGCCGACGAGCGCCTCCGGGAGATGTGCCGCGGCGCGTCCGGGGCGGGCTGACCGCGGTCCCCGCCGTGCGGGAGGAGGACGCGTACGAGTGGGAGGGGGAGCGGATCCGCACCCTCCCCGACCTGCTGGGCCCGGAGCTCCGCATCCTCTTCGTCGGCTACAACCCGAGCGTGCGCTCCGCCCGGCTGGGGCACTACTACGCCGGCCGCAACAACCGCTTCTGGGAGCTGCTCGCCGCCGGCGGCCTCACCCCGCGCCGCCTGGCCTACACCGAAGACGCGCTCCTCCCGGGGCTGGGGATCGGGATCACCGACCTGGTGAAGCGCCCCACCCGCGCCGCGCACGACGTCACCGCCGCCGAGTTCCGTGCCGGCGCGGCGCGCGTCCGCCGCCTGGTGGAGACCCTTCGCCCCAGCGTCGTCGCGTACAACGGGAAGGGCGTCTACCTTCGCGCGGCCGGCGTGGCGCGCGCGCCCTGGGGGCTGCAGGAGACGCGCATCGTCCCCGGCGTCGCCGACTTCGTGGTGCCCAGCCCCAGCGGCCTCGCCCGCATCCCCTTCGCCGAGAAGGCCCGCTGGTACGCCGCCCTCCGCGAGCTCGTCGACGGGTCCGCACGCGCGGCCGGTGACACGTTGTAAGCGTTCGCTCGCCCGTCCACGGAGTCGCTGGAGTGGCCGAGGTGTGCGGGGGTGATTCAAAACGAGCGTCAAAGGTATTAGATTGGCCGCCGCTACCGCCGACGCCCGCGTGCGGGAGCATCGAGGTCGGCGTGGCGGGATGATCCCGCCGGTGTCGTCCACCCACTGCAATCGACGAGGAACGAGATGAGCGACGAGCGCGAAGATACCACCATCTACAAGGCGGTGGTGAACGACGAGGAGCAGTACTCGATCTGGCCCGCCGACCGCGAGCTGCCGCTTGGCTGGCACGACGCCGGGAAGCAGGGGCTGAAGGCCGAGGTGCTGGCCTGGATCGAGGAGGTCTGGACCGACATGCGCCCCAAGTCGCTCCGCGAGAAGATGCAGCAGGCCGGCCTGGGCTGACCCTCCGGCGGTACCCGCGCGTCCCCGGCGCACGGTCCGGGGACGCGGCCCCCGCGCGCACACCCCCGTGACGCGCCATCGCCCGCCCCGGGGTGCCCCCGGCGCGGACGAACCCTTTCAGCGAACGGAACGCTCGATGGCCGACGAGCAGGCGGCGCCGCACACGGTGGGCGTGGTGGGCGCCGGGGTGATGGGGGTGGGCGTGGCGCAGAACCTGGCGCAGACCGGCCACCGCGTGCTCCTCCTCGACCTCTCCGACGAGGTGCTCGGGCACGCCCGGGCCGAGATCGAGAAGGGGCTGCGCTTCCACGCCATGTTCTCGAAGCAGAAGGGTGGCCCGCCCCCGGCCGAGGTGATGGAGCGCATCACCTTCACCACCACCTACGACGGCTTCGCCCAGGCCGACTTCGTGGTGGAGAACGTGACCGAGAAGTGGGAGGCGAAGAGCCCCGTCTACCCGGTGCTCGACGCCGTCTGCCCGCCCCGCGCCTGCTTCGCGGCCAACACCTCGGCCTACTCCATCACCCGCATCGGCGCGCTCACGCAGCGGGCGGACCGGGTGCTGGGGATCCACTTCATGAACCCGGTGCCGCTCAAGCCCACGGTGGAGGTGATCCGCGCCTTCCACACCTCCCAGGCCACCGTCGACACGGCGCTCGCGCTGCTGCAGGCGATGGGGAAGGAGGGGATCGTGGTGAACGACATGCCCGGCTTCGTCTCCAACCGGGTGCTGATGCTCACCATCAACGAGGCGATCTGGCTGGTGCAGGACCAGGTGGCCACCCCCGCCGACGTCGACCGCATCTTCGTGACCTGCTTCGGGCACCGGATGGGGCCGCTCGCCACCGCCGACCTGATCGGGCTCGACACCATCCTCTACAGCGTGGAAGTGCTGTACGAGAGCTACGCCGACAGCAAGTACCGCCCCTGCCCGCTGCTGAAGAAGATGGTCGACGCCGGCCTGCACGGCCGCAAGAGCGGCCGCGGCTTCTTCGAATACGGCGTACCGGGCGCCTGATCCCCCTGTGAGGACGGAATGACCGAGGAAGAGATCCGCTCGCGGCTGCGCGCCTTCGTCGAGCGCTTCATGCGCGGGCACGACCTGCAGGACGCCGAGGACCTGTTCGGCACCGGCTACGTGAACTCGATGTTCGCCATGCAGCTGGTGCAGTTCGTGGAGTCGACCTTCGGCGTCGCCTGCGAGTCCGACGACCTGGAGATCGACAACTTCCGCAGCATCGACGCGCTGACCGCGTTCGTGCAGCGGAAGCTCGGCGCCCCGGTGGCGTGACCGATCCCGCCCCGCCGCCCGCCGGGGCCGCGCTGCGGATGGAGCTGGGCCCCGCGCAGGCCGCCGCCCGCGCGGAGTTCGCCGCCTGGGTCGACGCGCACGTGGCCCCGCACGCCGGCGCGTGGGACCGCGCGGCCGCCACTCCGCGCGAGGTGATCGACCGGCTCGCGGCGACCGGCTGGCTGGGCGCCGTGGTCCCGCGCGAGCACGGCGGGGCGGGGATGGACTGGGTGACCTTCGGGGTGCTGAACGAGGAGCTGGGGCGGGGGTGCTCGTCGCTGCGCTCGCTGCTCACGGTGCACTCCATGGCCGCCCACGCGGTGCTGCGCTGGGGCTCGCGCGCGCAGAAGGAGCGCTGGCTCGGCCCCTTCGCGCGCGGCGAGGCGATCGGCGCCTTCGCCCTCAGCGAGCCCGAGGTGGGGAGCGACGCCTCCGCCGTACAGACCACGGCCACGCCCGACGGCGACGGGTACGTCCTCGACGGGCGGAAGAAGTGGACCACCTACGGGCAGATCGCGGACGTCTTCCTCCTTTTCGCGAAGGCGGAGGGGAAGCCCGTCGCCTTCCTGGTGGAGCGCGGCGCGCCCGGGCTGGAGGTGGCGCCGCTCGGCGGGATTACCGGCACACGCGCCTCGATGCTCGCCGAGCTGCGCCTGGAGGGCTGCCGCGTGCCGAAGGAGGCGCGGGTCGCCGGGCCTGGGTTCGGGCTGGCGGTGGCGGTGGCGACGCTCGAGGTAGGGCGCTACAGCGTGGCCTGCGGCACCGCCGGGCTGATCCGCGCCTGCCTGGACGCGTCGCTGGACTATGCCGCCCGCCGCGTGCAGTATGGCTCCGCGATCGGCGAGCACCAGCTCGTGCAGCGGATGCTGGCGGAGATGGCCGCCGGCTGGCGCGCCGCGCACTGGCTCTGCATGCGCGCCGGCTGGCTGCGCGACGCCGGCGACCCCGCCGCGGCGCACGAGACCTTCGTGGCCAAGTACGCCGCCGCCACCGCCGCCACGCGCGCCGCCCTCGACGCGGTGCAGATCCACGGCGCCAACGGGTGCAGCGAGGCGTACCCCGTGGAGCGCTACCTGCGGGACTCGCGGGTGATGGAGATCATCGAGGGGAGCACCCAGATCCAGCAGGTCGCCATCGCCCGCGCCGAGCTGGAGTCTCGCGCGGCGCACCTCTGATCGAGGCGCCGCCGCGACGCCTCCGCCTCTCCGCGCGAGACGGCTGTTCCGTCTTTCCTCCACCCCGTCCGAAACGACCAACCGTGATGCAGCGACCCGCCGCCGCCCGTGACCCCTGGATCGTCACCCCGCGCCGCCTCCCCGACGCGCGCCTGCGGCTCTTCTGCTTTCCCTACGCCGGGGGCGGCGCCTCGATCTACGCCCGCTGGGCCGAGCTGCTCCCGCCGGGGGTCGAGCTCGCGGCGGTGCAGCTCCCCGGCCGCGAGAGCCGGCTCGGGGAGAAGCCGTACGCCGCGCTGGGTCCGCTGGTGGAGAAGCTGGCCGAGGCGCTGGCGCCGTACATGGAGCTCCCCTTCGCCTTCTTCGGCCACAGCAACGGCGGGCTGATGGCGTTCGAGCTCGTCCGCCTCCTGCGCCGGCAGGGCCGGCGCCTTCCCCTGCACCTCTTCGAATCCGGGCGTCCGGCGCCGCAGGTGGAGCTCACCGAGCCCCACATCCACTCGCTCCCGCACGACGAGTTCATGGCCGCGCTGCGCCGCTACGGCGCCACCCCCGAGGAGGTGCTGGAGAACGCGGAGATCATGGCCCTGATCGAGCCGCTGCTGCGCGCCGACTTCGCCCTCGGCGAGACCTACGTCTACACCCCCGAGCCGCCCCTGCCGGTGCCCCTCTCGGCCTACGGCGGCGCCACCGACGCCGAGGTCCCGCTCTGGCAGGTGGAGGCGTGGAAGGAGCAGGCGGGCGGCGCGTTCCGCTTCGAGACCTTCCCCGGCGGCCACTTCTTCCTCCTCGAAGACCGCGCGCGGCTGCTCGAGGTGCTGGGCCGCGAGCTGCGGCCGCACCTGGAGCGGCACGCGTACGCCCCCCGTGCCTGACGACTGGTCGCCCGGCCCGGCCGCCCCGCGGCTCGCCGCGGGCGAGGCGCACGTCTGGCGCGCATCGCTCGCCCTGGGCGCGGAGGAGCTCAGGCGGCTGCACGCGCTCCTCTCCGACGACGAGCGCGTCCGCGCCGCGCGCTTCCGCTACGACGTGCACCGCGAGCGCTTCATCGCCGGGCGCGGCACGCAGCGGCTGCTGCTGGCGCGCTACCTGGGGGTGGACCCCGCCGCCATCCGCTACCGCTTCGCCGCGCACGGCAAGCCGGCCCTCGACGGCCCCGAGGCGGCGAGCGGGCTCCGCTTCAACGTCTCCAACGCGGAAGACGGGCTGCTGGTGGCGCTGGTGCTCGACCGCGAGGTGGGGGTGGACCTGGAGCCGGTGCACCGCGTGGTCGACCGCGACGCGGTGGCGCGGCGCTTCTTCTCCGTCCCCGAGAACCAGGTCTACGACACCATCCCCGAAGCGCAGCGCGACGCGGCGTTCTTCACCTGCTGGACGCGCAAGGAGGCGTACATCAAGGCGGTCGGCGACGGGCTCACCATGCCCCTCGACTGCTTCGACGTGACGCTGCGCCCGGGCGAGCCGGCGCGCCTCCTCGCCACCCGCGGCGACCCGTCGCAGGCGGCGCGCTGGACGCTGCGCGAGCTGGACCCCGGCCCCGGCTGGCTGGGCGCCCTCGTGGTGGAAGGCGCCGCCCCCGAGCTGCGCCTGTTCGACTGGGATCCCGCGCGCCCTCCCGTGGCGCCGCCGCCCCGGCCCGCCGCGGGCGAGGGATGATCGAAAGGGACCGCGCGCGCCGCCGCTCAGCCCCCCTTCCTGCGCCGCTCCTTCCGCCGCGCGCGCCGGCCGTCTTCCACCGCCGGCTCCTTCCGGCTCCGCTCGTCCGCCAGCTCCTCCAGGAAGAGCCGCGAGGCCCGCGCGAACGCCCCCTCCCGCCGCAGCGTGGTGGGGATGGTGCCCAGAAAGTCCTGCATGGCCCGCCGCAGGCTGCTGTCGGACGAGTAGCCGCAGGCGAAGGCCACGCTGAGCACCGTGCGCCCGGGATCGTCGAGCAGCGACGCCGCGAGCAGGATGCGCATCCACGCCATCAGCCGCCGGGGCGGGGGGAGCGTGGAGCGCTCGGACCAGCGCAGCACCGTGCGCTCGGAGAGGTGCAGCGACCGCGCCAGGTCCCGCCCGCGCCCGCCCATCGACACCACCTCGGCCGCCGCCATCAGCAGCGTCCGCGCCCGCCCCGACATGCTGGGAGGGAGGCAGCGCTGCAGCAGGTTCTGCAGCGGCCTCCCCTGCGCCCCCCGCAGCCGCCGCGAGATCGCCTCGTGGGTGTCTTCCTCGCCGATGGAGATGATGTCGGTGACGCCCCACTCCCCCAGCGTGCGCACGTCGTGGGAGCGGCCGGGACGCAGCTCCATGGCCGCGAGCACGGTGGCGGAGGGGAACTCCCAGAGGAGCGCGCGCAGCTGCGGCGAGAGCTGCAGCGCGTCGCCGTTCCCCGCCGCGTAGGGGTCCACCACCAGCAGCGCGGCCGGCGGCGCGTCGCTGATCGCCGCCCGCAACGCATCCCAGTCGGGCAGGAAGCTGCACTCGAAGGTCTTGCCGCTGACGCGGCGCACCCGCTCCCGAAATGCACTGTTCGAGTGCATTACGATCAGGGGGCGCGGATTTGAGACCATGGGTGTCGGGAATTATATGGTCGCAGGGGAACGGAGATTGGGCGCGGTGCAGCCTCTACGCACAGTATTGTCGTGCGTGGACGGCGTCCACGTTCTCCGTGCCGGCTGTCCCCCACTACAACAGAGCTGGAACACCCATGAAGACCGCCCGGTTCCTCCTGGCCTGCGTTGCCGCGTCCCTATTGGCCGCGTGCAGCCCCGACGGCATCACCGCCCCGGCCGCCCCGGCCCGCCCCCACTTCGACGAAGAGCCCAGCATCGGCGCCGACGACGGGGGCACCACCTCCGAGACGATCGGAACCGGCACGGCGAACTGCATCCGCATCATCGTGGTGAACCCCGACGGCTCGATCAGCACGGTGTGCCAGGTCACCGCCAACGGCCAGTTCGGCAGCGGCAACTGACGGTCTGAAGTGCAAAAAAAACGGGCCGGCCGGAGAGAAGCTCTCCGGCCGGCCCGTCACCGTTCGCATCAGACCTGTGCTGCCGCACGGCTGCCCAAGGACCGCACCATCTCGCTCGCAAGCGCATCTGCCTGATCGGACGTGCGTCCGGCGCGAGCTGCGCTGGCCTTCTCGACCGAACGCCCGCTCCGAATCGACCCGAGCAGGCTCTCCGCACGCACCACGACCGCAGCCTCGCCGCGTTCCGAGGCGACCGCAACCGCGCGCTCGGCAACCTGCTCCGCCCGGTCCCACTCCCCCAGGCTGGCAGCGCCGCGCGCCATCTCCAGCAGCGAGTTGGCGACCACCGGCATCGCCTCGGGCTCCCGCGTCAGCTTCATTGTCTCGTTCCACATCTTGCGGAACAGATCGCGATCGCCGGCAGCCCCTGCGGCACGAATCACGTTCCCCCTCACCAGCAGCTTCTGCTTGAGGTCGGGGAAGAGCGGTTCGAGCGCCTCGAAGACCGGGAGGGCTCGAGCGAAGTACCCCTGGTCCATCCAGTAGTACGCGATGTCGTGCGCGAGGAACGGGAGCAACTCATGCTCGGCGCCATACGCCCGGAACGCCTGACGCGCATAGTGCTCGGCCTGCTCGGCCCGGCCCATCTCGGTGGCGATCACGAACAGGTCGTGCGACGACTCGCCCACGATCTCGCCGAGGCCCTTCCGTTTCCCGGAACGCAGGGCCTTGATGTGCATCCGGTACGCGCCGGGGAAATTGCCGCGCTGGCGCGCCATGTTGCCGAGCGAAAGGTATGCACGGCCGTACGTGGACCAGTCGCCCACCTGGCGGGCGATCATGATCGCGTGCCGGTACCAGGTCTCCGCGCGCGGAAGCTCGTTGCGCTCACGGGCCAGCTTGCCCACCGCGAGGGCGAACGCTGCGTTGCGCGGGCTGGCGAGGGCCGCGGCCTGCGTGAACGACAGGGCCGTGGCGCTGTACTCCTGCTCGCTCGCCCACTGAGCCACGGTGCGGCAGGCGTCCGCGATCGCGTCGCCGGAGGTGGCGTCGGGGGCGCCGAGCATGCGGCCGATGGCGACGAGCGCATCGACGATCGCCGCCGGGAGGTCGGCGGCGAGAAGCTCGCCCAGGCGCCGCTGCGCGGCGTTCGGCGAGAAGAGGGTGCCGCGGTCCGCCGGCTCGGCGGTCGCCCAGAACATCACGTTGCGATAGGCCTGCCAGAGCAGCACCCCGGTCTCACCGGGCACCTCGCGGAGGATCTCCATTCCTTCCAGCGACTCCGCGGATCCGCGCGTGAGCGGCGGGGGGGTGCGCCAGCGGCGTGGGGCACGGACCGTTGCGGCCTTTGTGCGCGAGGACTTCATCTATCCTATCTCCTGGGGTCTCTTGTCAGGTTGGTCTGTGCACTTTCCGTATACTATATCCATCTACGCGAAAACGCCAACATTTTCACGCTGCTGCTCCGGGGTCGGGTAGCAGGAAACACCCTGAACCCGCCACCTATGCACCTTTTAGACCACGTTTGCACCAAAGTGGTTCATGCCTCTGCAGCGCTCACCTGAGGCCGCGGAGTACGCAGATCCGCTCCGTCCCCTTCGTCCACCGCGTCCGCTCCGGGCGAGCAGTCGAGGGAGAGGGCGCCGTCGGCCACGTCCACCGCGACGGTGCCGCCGTGCTCCAGCGCGCCGAACAGGATCTGGTCGCCGAGCGGGCGCAGCAGCTCCTCCTGCACCAGCCGCGCGAGGGGGCGGGCCCCCATCAGCGGGTCCAGGCCGCGCTCGGCCAGCCAGCCGCGCGCCGCGTCGCTGAGGGCGAGGCGCACGTTCTTGGCAGCCAGGCGCTCGCGCACCTCGCCCACCAGCCGGTCGACGATGCGCTCCATCACCGGCGGCGAGAGGGGCGCGAAGGCGATGCGCGCGTCGAGCCGGTTGCGGAACTCGGGGGGGAAGGTGCGCTCGAAGGCCCGGTCGTCGTCGCCGGCGGCGGCGCCGGGGGCGAAGCCGGCGCGGCGGCGGGAGATCTCCTCGGCGCCCACGTTGCTGGTCATCACCAGCACCACGTTGCGGAAGTCGGCCTGCTTCCCGTTGTTGTCGGTCAGCCGCCCGTAGTCCATCACCTGCAGCAGCAGGTTGAAGACGTCGGGGTGCGCCTTCTCGATCTCGTCGAGGAGGAGCACCGCGTGCGGGGTGCGGGTGACGGCGTCGGTGAGGAGCCCGGCCTGGTCGAAGCCCACGTACCCCGGCGGCGCGCCGATCAGCCGGGAGACGGTGTGGCGCTCCATGTACTCGCTCATGTCGAAGCGGATCAGCTCGATCCCCAGCACCTCGGCGAGCGCGCGGGCGACCTCGGTCTTCCCTACCCCCGTGGGGCCGGTGAAGAGGAAGGCGCCGATCGGCTTGCGCGGGTCGCGGAGCCCGGCGCGGCCGAGCTTGATGGCCGCCGCCACCTGCCCCACGGCCGGGTCCTGCCCGAACACCCGCCGCTTCAGCTCGTCTTCGAGCGTGCGCAGCCGGTCGCGGTCGCTCGCGGCCACCGTGCGCGGGGGGATCTGCGCCATGGAGGCGAGGATGCGCTCCACCACCTCTTCGCCCACCCCCGGCCACTCGCCGCCCTCCGCCTCGGCGGCGGTGGAGAGGCGCACGTCGGCACCGGCCTCGTCGAGCACGTCGATGGCCTTGTCGGGGAGCCGCCGGTCGTGCAGGTGGCGCGCGGCGAGCTCGGCGGCCGCGCGCAGCGCCCCCGCGGTGTAGCGGACGCGGTGGAACTCCTCGTAGCGCGGGCGCAGCCCCTCGAGGATCAGCACCGTCTCCTCCACGCTGGGCTCGGGGACGTCGATCTTCTGGAAGCGGCGCGCGAGGGCGCGGTCCTTCTCGAAGTGCGCGCGGTGCTCCTCGTAGGTGGTGGAGCCGATGCAGCGCAGCCCCGCGGCGAGCGCCGGCTTGAGCAGGTTGGAGGCGTCCATGCTCCCGCCGGAGGTGCTCCCCGCGCCCACCACGGTGTGGATCTCGTCGATGAAGAGGATGGCGCCGGGGCGCGCCTCCAGCTCCTTCAGCACCGCCTTCAGCCGCTCCTCGAAGTCGCCGCGGTACTTGGTCCCCGCCAGCAGCGAGCCCAGGTCGAGGGCGAAGATCTCGGCGCCGCGCAGCGCGGGCGGCACCTCGCGGCGGTGGACGCGCAGCGCCAGCCCCTCGGCCAGCGCCGTCTTCCCCACGCCGGGGTCGCCCACGAAGAGCGGGTTGTTCTTCCGCCGCCGCGCCAGCACGTGGATGGCGCGCCCGATCTCCTTCTCGCGCCCGATCAGCGGGTCCAGGCGCCCCTCGGCGGCGAGCCGGGTGAGGTCGGTGGTGAAGCGCTCCAGCGCCTCGCCCGGCGCGCGGCGCTCCTCTTCGTCCTCCTCCGCCTCCGCGCCGGCGGGGACCTCGACGCGGGTGACGCCGGTGGAGGGGCGGCCGGGGCCGTGCGAGAGGGCGCGCAGCACCGCCAGCCGGTCCAGCCCCTCTTCCTCCATGAAGTGCACCGCGAAGGCGTCTTCCTCGCCGAAGAGCGCCGCCAGCACGTGCGAGCCGGTGACCTCTTCGCGCCCGGAGCGCAGCACCTGCAGCGCGGCCTCCTGCACCACCCGGCGGAAGGCCAGGGTGGGGGACGCCGTGTCGCGCGGGGTGCTGGTGGCGGGCTTCACCTCGTCGGCCAGGAAGTTGTCGATGCGCCGCTTGAGCCGCTCCACGTCGCCGCCGGCGGCGGCGACGGTGGCGGCGGTGGCCTCGTCGTGCAGGAGCGCGAAGAGGAGGTGCTCCAGCCCGGCATAGGCGTGCCCGCGCCGCGCCGCCTCCAGCACGGCGAGGTGCAGCGTGATCTCCAGCTCCGGGCGCAGCGCGGGGGTCGACATGCCGGGGTGCGAAAGTGCGAAGGTGCGAAAGTGCGTTTCCGTCGACTTCGGTCCGTGGCTACTCGGGCTCCATGGTCAGGAGCAGGGGGTAGCCGGCGTCCTGTGCTTCCGTGGTGACGCGATCGATGCGCGTCTCCGCCTCGTCGCGGGTGTAGGTGCCTGCCACGCCCACCCCCAGGTGGTGCACCTGCAGCATGATCGCCGCCGCGCCGGTGGGGGTGTGGTCGAAGTGGCGCACCAGCACGTCCACCACGAACTCCATGGTGGTGAAGTCGTCGTTGTGCAGCAGCACGCGGTAGAGCGGCGGCTTGCGCGTCTTCGGCCGCTGCGCGACGGCGACGCCCTCCTCGTGCTTCACTGCAGCATGATACACCGGAAGTTCCGAACGGGTGATTCGGTGACGATGGAGATAAAGATTCGTTCCGGCAGGTATCTACGGAAGGGTCTCACGCAGAGACACGGAGATTGCCGTCAGCTGAGGGCGGCAACGACGAGGGCGGCGATGGACGCGAGGAGCGCGGTGGCCGCGATCCCCATCAGCACCGCGAAGCGGCCGCGCCAGGCCACGTCCACCTGCGCCACCAGCTCCTGCAGCTGGCGCCCGGTTCCCTCTTCCATGCGGCGGAGGGTGTCGGGGAGGGCGACCAGCGCGTCTTCCACCTCCACCAGCCGCGCGGCCAGGGCGGAGAGGTCGTCGCGCAGCTCGTCGCCGGCGGCGGGCTCGGGGTGCGCGGCGGCCCAGGGGAGGGGAGGGGCGCCCGGCTGGGCGCCGAAGAGCGACTGGTCCATCACCCGCTTGGCCGAGAGCACCTCTTCCATCGCCCGCTCGAAGTGGTGCTGCGCGATCCTCTTCTCGGCGTCGGGGCCGGGCTCGGCGACGGCGGCCTGGGCTGCCTTCAGCACCGCGTTCTTGATGTCGCCGCCGCTGCCGGGGTAGCGCTCGGCCAGCGCGCGGAAGTCCACGTCGTCGGCGAGCGGCGTCTTCCGCGCGTGCAGCTGCGAGCGCCAGATCTTCTCGCGCTCCTCCGGGCCCGGCATCTCGAAGAGGATGTGGGTGCGGATGCGGCGCTCGAAGGCGGGGTCGAAGTTGGCGGCCAGGTTGGTGGCGAAGATCACCACCCCCGCGAACGCCTCCACCTCGCGCAGCAGCACGTTGACCACGGAGTTGGCCTCGCGCTGGTACCCCTGGTCCATCTGCGTGAAGCGCCGCGAGGCGATGGCGTCGGCCTCGTCGAAGAAGAGCACCGCCTCCTGCTCGCCCGCCACCTTGAACACGGCCGACACGTTCTTGGCCGTCGCCCCCGCCCACTGGCTCTCCAGCTCGGAGTAGCGCACCGCCATCAGCGGCTTCCCCAGCGCGTTCGCGATCGCCTCGGCGCACACCGTTTTCCCGGTGCCCGGCGGCCCGGCGAAGTTGAACGCCAGCCCCAGCCCGGTTTCGTGCCGCTCCCCCAATCCCCACTGGTCGAAGAGCAGGTCGTGCTTGCCGATCTGCGCCAGCGCCTGGTCCAGCTGGCGGCGGGTGGAGGGGGGGAGGATGACGTCCGCGAAGGTGCGCCGCGGCACCCTGGACTCCACCATCCCGCCGCGCTCCGGCTCGGGGCCGAAGAAGAGCTCACGCCAGCCGTTGGCCATGGACCGTCGAGTGCGAAAGTGCGGAGGTGCGAAAGTGCGCGGGCGCGGATGTGCGCACCGACGGGAGATGGTACCCCGGAACGCCGCGGAAGTCGCTGCGGCGCATTACGGTTACGCACAGTCGTCGGTTGCAACCACGATGAAGGGAAGCGCGTATAGCCTGTTGCGCCTGGTCTTCTCACCCTTTGAAACGGTCCTGTTCCATGACATCCGCGACTCCCCAACTTCCGCGAAAGTGGACCCCAGCGTATGGAAAAACCGTGGTAGATCGGGTCATTGACCGGATCTTGAAGCTTGACGAGCGCATCGCAGCGGTAAGCACGGGTGAGATGATGCCAACGAGGGACGAGGTGTCGATCGGCAGCGGAAAGACTTTTCAGGCCAGCATCCTCTTCCTCGACATCTGTGGGTTCACGGATCGGCCCTCGTCAACCGCGGAGGAGCAGAAGAAGGTGCTTCGCATGATGAACATCTTCATCCCCGAGATGATGAACATTGTACGCGACCACGAAGGCATTTTTGAGAAGAACACTGGCGATGGCTTGATGGCGTACTTCGGGACTAACACCCCATCAGAAGCGGAGACGGTCCGCTCCGCTGTGGAGGCAGCAGTCCTGATGCACGCGTTCAATGACCAAGCACTGACGAAACTCCTGCGGCAACAGGAACTCGAACCTGTTCGCTTCCGTGTGGGGATTGACTTCGGCCGGGTGACAATTGCCCGGATCGGCATCGCGCGGACCAGCACGTTCGTCGCGATCGGGACCACCGCGAACATCGCCAACCGCCTGCTGCGCGCGACTGACTCTGGGATCTGCATCGGAAACGAGGTTTACACGCGGCTCCCGCCGGGCTGGGCCGGTACGTGCGTGCCCAGTGGACACGCCAACGGATTCGTCTACGCGCAGAGTCGACAGCCCTATCCTTCCTGGATTCTCAATTACCGGCCATGAACCGTACAGCCAGCCGATCGGCCGACCCCGTGTACCCGGCGGTGGCACCTTCGCCGAATGCTGCAGGCGCGCTCGCGTCGCCGGTTCCCGAGGATCCGGTGCGTATGGCAATGGATGCCGAGCACCGCGAGTTCTTCTGGAAGGTGCACGAATACACGAACGAATACATCCGCTTCGCCGACGCGAAGGCGGGCGTGGGGATCGTCTTCTGCGGCGCCATGCTGAGCGTGCTCTACTCGAATGGGCTGCACAAGCCCTTGCTCACTACGCCCGTCGTTGCCTGGCACCTGCGCGACGCGGTGGCCGCGGCGGCGTTCGTGCTCCTAGCGCTCGGAGCACTCGCGGCCGCCTGCTCCATCCGTCCGCGGCTCCCGAACTCGCAACCCAAGGGGTTCATCTTCTGGGAAAGCGTGCGGGCCCACCCCGACGGGGAGTCGTTCGCGGACGCCGCGGCGTCGGAGGGCATGGACGCACTCGGCCGCCATCTCGCGGTGCACCTGCACATCATCGCGGGGATCGCCAGCAGAAAGTACTGGTGGGCACAGGCGAGCATCCTTGTGACGATCGCGGGCGCCGTGTGCGCGGCGGCGGCGATCCTGCTGACCTAGCGAGCCCGTTCGACACGCGGAGCCGTTCGACCGCTGACTCAGCGCGCGGCGAGCGCGGCCTCGGGCTCGGCGGGCTCGGCGTAGCCTTCCAGCGCGTCGCCGTACTCGGCGACGAGGCCGGGCGGGGCGGGCTCGGGCTTTCCCTCCACCATCGACTGCAGCATCAGCGCGTTGGCGACCGCCTTGCCGCGGTAGTGGTTGTTGGTGACCACGAAGACGTCTTCCGTCGCCGGCTCCTCGGCCAGCTCCTTCGTCCGCTCGGCCCAGGGCTTCAGCTCCCTGGGGGGATAGAGGTAGTCGTAGCGCGCGTCGCGGCCGGCGTTCTCGCGGAACCAGTCCTTGTAATTGCGGCCGTGGACGCGCACGTAGCCCACGTGCGAGGTGGCGACCGCGCTGGGCTCGATGGAGTTGCTGAACAGCGGCTGGTCGATGTTCACGAACCCGATCCCCCGCTCCATCAGCTCCTCGAAGAACTGGGGGACGTTCCAGGTCGCGTGCCGCACCTCGAGCACCAGCGGGTATTCCTTGAAGGTGCGCACCACGTCCGCCAGCCACTCGCGGTTCTCGTCCGTGCGGCGAAAGGACCAGGGGAACTGCAGCAGCAGCGCGCCCAGCCGCCCGCCCTCCAGCAGCGGGTCCATCCCGGCGCGCACCTCGGCGACCTCGTCCTGCGTCCAGGCGGTCTTCCGCTGGTGGGTGAAGCGCTGGTAGAGCTTGGCGGTGAAGCGGAAGTCGGGGTTGTGCGCCACCCGCCGCATCCAGCTCTCCACGGTGGTGGGGCGCGCGGGACCGTAGAAGGTGGAGTTGATCTCCACCGTATCGAAGTAGTGGGCCAGGTACGCGAGCGGATCGAACTTCTTCGGTTTGGGAGCGGGGTAGACGATCCCCTCCCAGTCCTTGTACTGGAACCCTGCCGGCCCGTAGCGGATCATCAGCGCGCTCCTTTCCGGCGGCCGGGGGAGCAAGCTCCGGACCGCAGCCTCGCCGCTACAACGGCACATAGTCCGCCTTCGCGGACTCGCTTCCTCGGCAGGACGGCATGCGACGAGGCCTGGTGCGGCCTCGAGTTTATCAGCCCCGCCCTGGCAGCGTCGTGGCGAGTCGCACGGAAAGATACCTCGGCCGGGAGTCCGCGAAGGCGGATTTCGGGCCGTTGTTGCTGCAAAGCTGCAAATTCATTTGCCCGTCTTTCGGCGGCATCCGACGAGTCGGCGTGCGGCCGCACGCTTATCAGCCCTGGCTGCGTCGTGGCGAGTCGTACCGGAAGATGCCTCGGCCGGGAGTCCGCGAAGGCGGACTTTGGGCAGTTGTTGCCGCGAATTCCATTCGCCTGTCTCATCCTCCTCGACCCCCGGCGGCATGCACCGCTCCCGGTCCTCCTCCCCTTCCGCCTCGGGGACCGCCGCGCTCGCGTACCACCCCGCCGCCGTTCCCGGAATGGATCTCTCTGCCGCGAACGCCCGAACTATGTTAGATTTCCTCGTGTGAATCCGACCGCCGCCGTGCACTCCGCGCCGAGGCGGCCCTCCGTTTCGACAGGACCGATGGGACAGCTCACCGACGAGGTCCGCCGCCGGCGGACCTTCGCCATTATCAGCCACCCCGACGCGGGGAAGACCACGCTCACGGAGAAGCTCCTCCTCTACGGCGGAGCCATCCACCTGGCCGGGAGCGTCAAGGCGCGCCGCGCCGCGCGCCACGCGACTTCGGACTGGATGAAGATGGAGCAGGAGCGCGGCATCTCCGTGACCAGCTCCGTCCTGCAGTTCGAGTACGGCGGCTACGCGGTGAACCTGCTCGACACCCCCGGCCACCAGGACTTCTCCGAAGACACCTACCGCACCCTGATGGCGGCCGACAGCGCGGTGATGCTGCTCGACAACCGCAAGGGCGTGGAGGAGCAGACGCGCAAGCTCTTCGAGGTCTGCCGGATGCGCGGCACGCCGGTGGTGACCTTCGTCAACAAGTGCGACCGCCCCGGCGCCGACCCCATCCAGCTCCTGGACGACGTGGAGCGCGAGCTGGGGATGAAGTGCTACGCGAAGACCTGGCCGGTGATCGACGGCGACCGCTTCCTGGGCGTCTACGACCGCGGCGACGGGCGCATCCACCTCTTCGAGCGCGGCGAGGACCACGGCCAGCGCCGCGCGGAAGACCACACCATCCCGCTCGACGACCCGCGCATCGCCGAGGTGGTGCCCGAGGGCGCGCTGCGGCAGCTCAGGGACGAGCTGGAGCTGCTGGAGATGGCGGGGGCGGAGTTCAGCCGCGAGGCCTTCCTGGCCGGCGAGGTGAGCCCGGTGTACTTCGGGAGCGCGCTGACCAACTTCGGGGTGGAGCCGTTCCTGGTGCAGTTCCTCGACCTGGCGCCCGCGCCGGGCACGCGCGAGTCCAGCGAGGGGACGGTGGAGCCGCTGGACCCGCACTTCACCGGCTTCGTGTTCAAGATCCAGGCGAACATGGACCCCAAGCACCGCGACCGCATCGCCTTCGTGCGCATCTGCTCGGGGCGCTTCGAGGCGGGGATGCAGGTGAAGCACGTGCGCCTGGGAAGGCCGATCCGGCTGGCGCAGCCCACGCAGTTCATGGCGCGTGAGCGCACCATCATCGAAGAGGCGTGGCCGGGCGACGTGATCGGCATCCACGACCGCGGCACGTTGCGCGTGGGCGACACCCTCTCGGCCAACGGCGACCTGGAGTTCAGCGGCATCCCGCGCTTCAGCCCCGAGCACTTCGCGCGCGTGCACGTGGCCGACCCCATGCGCCGCAAGCAGCTCGACGTGGGGCTGCAGCAGCTCTCGGAAGAGGGCGCCGCGCAGGTCTTCTACGCCGAGTCGATGACCGGCCCGGCGCCGATCGTGGGCGCGGTGGGCCAGCTCCAGTTCGACGTGCTGATGCACCGCCTGGAGCACGAGTACGGGGTGAAGGCGCGGCTGGAGCCGATGTCGTACCGCTTCGCGCGCTGGGTGGAGGGTCCGCTGGCCGAGGTGGAGCGCGTGGCGGGCGGCGGCTACGGCCGCGCGATGGTCTTCGACAGCAAGCAGAAGCCCCTGGTGCTCTTCGACAGCGAGTGGACGATGAAGACCACCATCGAGCGCGAGAAGGAGCTGCGCTTCTTCGACGTGGCGCCGTAGGAACGCCCGCCGCGCCTCCGTGTCCCGCGTGGTGCGAGCTTGATCAGGACCAGGTCCTCTAAACCGAATGTCTCACACGGAGTCAACGGAGTCAGCGGAGTCGTTCTCCGTTGACTCCGTTGACTCCGTGTGAGCTCGTCCGTTGCATCCGCGGAACAGAACGATCCTCGGCGACGTGGTATGATATGTCCGTTGCGGTTGAGATCGTTGACCGCCCGGAGACGCATGGGTACACTTCGATCATGACGAAGCTCTCCCGCCGCCTCTTCGCCTTCGCGTCGGCCGCCGCGCTGGCGCTCGGCGCCGCCCCGGCCGCGGCGCAGACCGCGCCCGCGGTGATCCGCGGCCGCGTCGTCGACGCGAGCACGGGCGAGGCGATCCCCGCCGTCAAGCTGGAGCTCCCCGGCCGCCACGCGTCGGTGTACACCGATCGCGAGGGGCGCTTCGAGCTGCCTGCGCTGGCGCCGGGCTCGTACGACCTGAACGTGGGGCAGCTCGGCTACTACGAGCAGCGGCTGCGGATCGGCGTCACCCGCGACGACTCGCTGGTGTTCCGGCTCACTCCGCACACGGTGCTGCTGGAAGAGCTGAAGGTGTACGGCAGCCGCCTCGCCGAGCGCGCGGCGCACGCCTCCATCGCCGGGCGCGCCTTCGACGCGGAGCGCCTGAAGGTGGCCAGGAGCGGCAGCATCCTCTCCTTCCTGCAGACGGACGGCGGCCTCTTCCTGCTCCCGTGCGACCAGCGCGACGCCGTGGGGAGCTGCGCGCAGGTGCGAGGGTTGCCCGAGCCCGTGACCGTCTACGTGGACGGGCTCCCCTCGCTGGGCGGCCTGGACGAGCTCCGCGACATCCCCGCCGAAGAGGTGTTCCACGTGAACATGTACGGCGGCGGCGCGGTGGTGGAGGTGTTCACCAAGCACTACGCTTCGCTCGAGTCGCACCGCACGGTGATGCACCTGCGCACCCCCGCCACCATGCCACGCGGCGTGCAGTGGCAGGGCACCGTCCGCGACCCGAACCGCCCCTGAGCGCAGCCGTTCGCCGGATGCAGAGCGGGGCCGCGGAATCGTTTCCGCGGCCCCGCTCGCGTTCAGGCGGCTCCCCGCGCCCTGGTGACCCGCCGCATCGAGATCCGTTTCATCGGCTTTCGGCGATGGACGACGATCTCCACGTCGTATCCCAGCGCCTCCAGGAACGTGAACAGCCTCTCGATCGAGAACTTCGACAGCTTCCCCCGCATCAGGTCCGACACCACCGGCTGCGTCGTCCCGAGCAGCTCCGCCGCCTGCACCTGCGTGAGCTTCCGCTCGCGAAGGATCTGGGTGATGTGGCGCATGAGCTGCGACCGCGCGTGCAGTTCGGCCGCATCGGGCTCCCCGAGATCCGTCCAGAGGTTGCCGCTGCTTTCCTCGACGTAGTCGTCATCCTCGTCGTACATGCTCACCTCTCATCGCGTTTTCCTCTCGCCCGGTTGGCGTATTGTCGAAGCGCGTTTTGATATTTGCGCCTGACGTCGGCCGGGAAGCGCTTGAAGTCCTTCCTTGCACTTCCGATCCACGCGAGCTCGCGCGGCGTTTGTTCGGGCATGAGCAGTATATAAGTTCTGATATAGCCCGCCAAGGGCTTGTGCACCTCCGAGGACGAGGAGAAAGGTGAGCGTGTATTCCGCTGATTAATAGAGAAAACCGCGTCTCCGCGGTGGCCGCTTCCTCGCGCAACCTGACCGCAACAGAAGGTCTCCCGCAGAGACACAGAGGCGCAGAGAGAAGCCGCGGTTTCTCTCTGCGCCTCTGCGTCTCTGCGTGAGACGAAACGAAATCTTTCAGGGGATCCAGTACCGGATCGGCCGGCCGTTCAGCGGCTGCGTGGCGCGGGACCAGGGACCCATCACGCGCTTCAGTTGATCCACCTGCGCCTGCGACATCTCGATCGGGTGGTTGCGCATCAGCCAGGTGATCCCCTCCTCGTGCTGCCCCGTGGTGAGCGAGCCGCAGTAGCGGTAGACCTGCTCCTTGCTCACCGAGGTCAGCGCGAACAGGTGGGGGATGTCGACGGACGTGCGGTACGCAGGAGCGCCGCGGTGCGGCAGGTTGTTCAAGAGCGTGGCCCACGCGGGGTTGTAGGCGCCGATGCGCACCCACGTGCCCAACGCCACCGCGTAGCCGCCGACCGCCGACTTGTGCACCATGTGGATCTCCACGGGGAACGAGTCGCCGTCCACCTTGTGCTCGCCCGGCCAGTGGAAGTGGAACTCCTCCAGCCGGAGGGTGACCCCGTCGATCCTCAGCTGGTTCGACGGGGCCGCGTCCACGTTCACCCTGATGTAGCTCCCGGTGTTGACGATCGCGGCGCCCACGCGGGGATAGTGGATGGATACGCTGTCCATCCGCGCCGCCACGGCCCCGACGATGTTCACCGGCGACTGCTGGCTCCCGGGCTGGCCGGGACGCTGGCAGAGCGTGGGCTGCTGCTGGGCGGCGGCGGGCGCCGCGGTGAGGAGGAGCAGGGGAACGACGATTTTCGCGCGCATGATGCGGCCTCGTGGGGACGGTGTGGTCGGATTGACCAGCGGGAGGGTGCAAGGACAAGCTAACCACGCGCGTCCATCCCAGGTACGATCTCGTTCGTTCCCTCCCCCGTCGTGCCCTGGAAGCGCCGCGGCATCCGGGGGTGCGCGTCAACTGGCGCATCCCCGCTCCGGCGCGTAGCTTCAGCGGTCCTCGCGCGCGCTCGCGCACGTGCACGCACGGGCACGCGAAACGCCTTCCGGGGTATCATCCAGGTCCGCGCAACCGCGCCGGACGCCTTGCATCCGACGCATTCCCAGACCGCCTGAATGTCCGACGACATCACGCCCCCCGAGACGCCCGAGAACGGCGCCGACGAGCCCGCGAGCGTCCCCGCCGCCGCCCGCGTTCTCCCGCGCCTGATCGAAGACGAGATGCGCGAGTCGTTCATCGACTACTCGATGAGCGTGATCGTGCAGCGCGCCCTGCCGGACGTGCGCGACGGGCTCAAGCCCGTGCACCGCCGCATCCTCTACGCGATGCACGAGGCGGGGCTGGCGCCCAACCGGCCGTACAAGAAGAGCGCGACCGTGGTCGGCGACGTGCTGGGCAAGTACCACCCGCACGGCGACGCCAGCGTGTACGACTCGCTCGTGCGCATGGTGCAGGACTTCTCGCTCCGCTACCCGCTGGTGGACGGGCAGGGGAACTTCGGCTCGCTCGACGGCGACAGCGCGGCGGCCTACCGCTACACCGAGAGCCGGCTGGCGCAGATGGCCACCGAGCTCCTGGCCGACATCGACAAGGAGACCGTCGACTTCGCGCCCAACTACGACGACCGGCTCACCGAGCCGCGCGTGCTCCCCGCGCGCGTTCCCAACCTGCTGATCAACGGCAGCAGCGGGATCGCGGTGGGGATGGCCACCAACATCCCCCCGCACAACCTGCGCGAGGTGGTGGCGGCCTGCGTGCACCTGATCGACCACCCCGAGGCCGACGCCGAGGCGCTGATGGCCTTCGTGCGCGGCCCCGACTTCCCCACCGGCGGGGTGATCTACGGGCGCGACGGGATCCGCGAGGCGTACGAGACGGGGCGGGGCCGGGTGGTGGTGCGCGCCCGCGCCGAGATCGAGGAGAAGGAGGGCGGGAAGGGGGAGCGGATCATCGTCACCGAGATCCCCTTCATGGTCAACAAGTCGCGGCTGATCGAGTACATGGCCGAGCTGGTGCGCGACAAGAAGCTCGAGGGGATCAGCGACCTGCGCGACGAGAGCGACAAGCGCATCCGCATCGTGATCGACCTGAAGCGCGACGCGATCCCCCACATCGTGCTGAACCAGCTGTTCAAGCACACGCAGATGCAGACCACCTTCGGGGTGATCATGCTCGCGCTGCACAACGGCGAGCCGAAGGTGCTGCCGCTGCGCGACATGCTGCGCCACTTCATCGCCCACCGGCACGACGTGGTGGTGCGCCGCACCGAGTTCGAGCTGCGCAAGGCGAAGGAGCGGGAGCACATCCTGGAGGGGCTCAAGATCGCCGTCGACAACATCGACGAGGTGATCGGCATCATCCGCTCCTCGGCCACCACCGACGAGGCGGGGGAGCGGCTGCGCGGCCGCTTCGAGCTCACCCAGCGGCAGAGCGACGCCATCCTCAACATGCGCCTGGCGCGCCTCACCGGGCTGGAGATCGAGCAGCTCGAGGCCGAGCTGGCGGAGCTGCGCGCGTCGATCGCGGACCTGGAGGACATCCTGGGGAACCGCGAGCGCCGCTTCTCCATCATCAAGGACGAGCTGATCGAGGTCTCCGACAAGTACGGCGACGAGCGGCGCACGCAGATCCTGGGCGACGCGGCGGGGCTCAGCATCGAGGACCTGATCCCCGACGAGGAGATGGTGATCACCGTCAGCCACGCGGGCTACATCAAGCGCATCCCCGCCGACACCTACCGCTCGCAGGCGCGCGGCGGGCGGGGAATCGCGGGGATGGCGACCAAGGAGGAGGACTGGGTGGAGCAGGTGTTCCTGGCGAGCACCCACGACTACCTGATGTTCTTCACCCGCGAGGGGCAGTGCTACTGGCTGAAGGTGCACGAGATCCCGCAGGGGCAGCGCGCCAGCCGCGGCAAGCCGGTGGTGAACCTGATCAACATCGACAGCGACGACCGCATCGCGGCGCTGGTGCCGGTGCGCGTGTTCAGCCACGACCGCTACCTGATCTTCGCCACCCGCAACGGCACGGTGAAGAAGACGGTGCTCTCCGCCTACGGCAACCCGCGGCGGGTGGGGCTGAACGCCATCAACATCCTGGAGGGCGACGAGCTGATCGACGTGCAGCTCAGCGACGGCGCCTGCCAGGTGGTGCTCGCCACGCACGAGGGGATGGCGATCCGCTTCCCCGAGCAGCACGTGCGCGAGATGGGGCGCGCCACCACCGGGGTGCGCGGCATCACGCTGGAGGAGGGCGACTTCGTGGTGGGGATGGTGGTGGTGAAGGAGGCCGCGCACCTGCTGGTGGTGACCGAGCAGGGGCTGGGGAAGCGCTCGCTGGTGGAGAGCTACCGGCTGCAGCGGCGCGGCGGGAAGGGCGTGATCAACGTGAAGATGACCGACCGCACCGGCCACGTGGTCGCCATCAAGGACGTTCACGGGAAGGACGAGCTGGTGCTGATCACCCGCCAGGGGATCGTGAACCGCCAGGCGGTGGACAGCATCCGGGTGATCGGCCGCAACACGCAGGGGGTCAAGCTCATCAACCTGGGCGAGGGCGACTGCGTGATGGACGTGGCCCGGGTGGTGAACGAAGACGAGCCGCTCCCCATCGAGGCGATCGACGGCGAGCCCGCCCACGAGGTAGTGGACAGCACCGCGCTCGAGGCGATGCTCGAGGTGGAGGAGGGCGACGATGGCGACGTGGCCGAGGACGCGCCGGAGCCCTTCGACGACCTGGTCGACGAGCTGACCGACGACGACGGCGGCCCGGACGCCGACGACGTCACCGACCTCTACGGCGGCGACGACGAGAGCTGAGCAGGGTCTCACGTAGAGACGCAGGGAGAAAGGGCGGAGCGCCGAGGGGTGCTCTGCCCTTTCGTTTGGCCGAAGTCCCTTGCCCGCGCATCTGGCAACCGACATTTTTTAGCCATCGCATGTCCGCCGGGCTCCTTCCGCCGTCCGCTCCTTCATTCCAGCACGTACGATGATCGCCGAAGCCACACTGCCCCGCACCGCCGTGCGCGCGCGCGCCTTCGTGGAGCGCAGCACCCCGCGCGCCCTCCTGGCCCTCGCGCGCGACTGGGGGGCCATCGTGCTGATCGCGTGGCTCGCCGAGTCGGCCGGTCACCCGCTCGCGTACGTGGCCGCGGCGTGGGCCATCGGGCTCTTCCAGTTCGCGCTGGGCGAGGCGATGCTGCACGAGGCGTCGCACTACAACCTCTTCCCCGCCAGGCGCTGGAACGTATGGCTCGAGGCGCTCTACGCGCTGCCGTTCTTCCGCACCATCCCGCAGTTCCAGGCCGAGCACAACCTCCATCACCGCCGGCTGGGCTCGCCCGAGGACCATCTCAATCAGGACTACTACGAGTTCGGCGTCACGCGGCCGCCGCAGAAGTGGTTCTGGCTCTGGTTCCTGAAGCCCGCCACCGGGTACGCGGGGTGGTTCTACCTGACCACCCTCACCCTCCGTCCGCGGCGCGAGGGGGTGCGGACCGCCGCGTTCTGGACGGCGGTGGGCGCGGCGTTCTGGGCGACGGGGAACCTGCGGCTGCTGGTGCTCTACTGGCTGGTGCCGCTCTTCTGGTGCTTCGCGAGCTTCCTCTACTGGTCGGAGATCCAGGACCACTGCAACACGGCGAGCGGCACGCGCTCCAACCTGAGCCCGCTGGCGAACCTGCTCACGCACAACAACGGCTACCACTACGTTCACCATCTCTACCCGGCCATCCCCTGGTACCGCCTCCCCGAGGCGTACGCGGCGCTCTGCCCGGGCGAGGGCGACGTCTCCCACGGCTTCCTGGAGACCTACCGCCAGATCCGCGGCGCCCCGGCCGAGGCGCGCGAGGAGCGGCCGCCCCTCGCCGCGACGGCGTAGCGCGCTGGACCGGGGCGTGCGGGTGGAGCCGCAAGCGGCCGCGGGCAGCACCCGGCGGCCGTCTTTCATCATGCCGGGAGAGGAGATCGCCAGATGCCGGTCGACCTGATCACGGTGCCGTACGACACCGGTCGCATGGGGAGGCGGATGGGGGCGGGACCGGACCACCTGCTGGTGAATGGCGCGGCCAAACGGCTGCGGGCCGTCGCCGGCCGGGTGCGTGAGACCTCGGTCGGCGCCGACCGGCACTTTCCGGGCGAGATCAGCTCCGCCTTCGAGCTGGCGCGCGGGATCTCGCTGGCGGTGCGCGCGGCGCGGGGGCACGGGGCGCTGCCGCTGGTGCTGGCGGGTAACTGCATTTCGTCGCTGGGGATCCTGGGCGGGCTGGAGACGGAGGGGCTGGGGATCGTCTGGCTGGACGCGCACGGCGACCTGCACACGCCCGAGACCACCACCAGCGGGATGCTGGACGGGATGGCGCTCGCGGCCGCGACCGGCCGCTGCTGGAGCGCCCTCGCGGGGACGGTCGACGGGTTCACGCCCGTGCCGGACGAGCGCGTGCTGCTGGTGGGCGGGAACGCGCTCGACGGCCCCGAGCTGCGCCTGCTGGAGGGCTCGCCGATGCTGCACGCCAGGCCGGCGCAGGTGCGCGGCCACGGTCCGGGCAAGCCCCTCCCCGAGCTCCTCGACGCGCTCGCGGGGCGCGTCCGCAAGGTGTACCTGCACATCGACCTGGACGTCCACGACCCGTCCGAGGGGCGCGCCAACGAGTTCTGGGCGCCCTTCGGCCTCACCGCCGACGAGGTGCGCGCCGTCGTCCGTGACCTGGCGGCGCGCGTCCCGATCGCCGGGGCCGCACTCACCGCCTACGATCCGGCGCTCGACCCGGACGGGAAGATGCTGGAGACCGCGCTGGAGCTGATGGAGCTCATCGCCGGGCTCGCCGCGCCCGAACCGTCGTAACCGAAGTCAGCCGCGGTACTTCCAGATGAAGAGGGCGATCACGATCGCCTCGATCACCGCGGCGGCGATGATCGCCCACTTCCCCGTCTGCCTTGTCCGCCGGCGCTCCCCGTTCGCGCTCACCGGACCGCCTCGCCGCCGGCGCCCACCAGCTCGACGGCGGCCACCACGCGCTCGCCCACGCGGCTGACGTGCGCGCCCAGCGCCGCCAGCCCGAGTGCCAGCGTGGTATAGACCAGGATGGAGGAAACCAGCAGGAGCAGGTGCGTGCGGTCGTGCAGGTCGGCCAGCAGCAGGAAGGCCAGCAGCAGCAGCGCCTCGGCCGCCACGGCGCCGGCGAGGGCGAGCCGGTAGCCGCGCTCCCGCCGGTCGATGCGGGCCAGCGCCGCGGCGCGGATCTCGTCGAGGTTGGTCATCGTTCCTCCAGGGTGGAAGGTCCGTCGTCGGACGTCGATCGCGTGACGCCGAGCGCCTCGCGCAGGGTGCGGAGGCCGTAGGCCAGGCGGGACCGAGCCGTCCCCGCCGGGATGCCGAGCACGGCCGCCGTCTCCGCCAGCGAGAGCTCGTGCAGGTAGTGGAGGGTGAGCACCGCCCGGCTTGCGGGCGACACCCGCTCGAGCAGCCCCGGAAGGCGCTGCAGCAGCCACGGGTCGGGCGGCTCGGCGTCCGCGGCGGCGACGTCGTGGAGCGCCGCGTCGTCGTGGAGCGCGTCGCGGCGGCGCTCGCGTCGGGCGTGCCTCACCGCCTCGCGCGCGGCGATGCGGTACGCCCACGGGCGGAAGAGCGCCGGGTCGCGCAGCCACCTGAGTCCGGTCCAGATCCGCACGAACACCTCCTGGAGCACGTCCTCCGCCAGCGTGCGGTCGCCCGTGACCGCGGCCACGAAGCCGAAGAGCGGCTCCTGCACGGCGGCGAGCAGGGCGTCGAACGCCTCCCTGTCGCCGCCCTGCGCGCGCAGCACCCACCAGGCTTCCTGCGTCTCCGGTGTCATGTCTTCTCCCTCCACCGGTAGAGAGGAGGCGATCGCGCCGGTGGTTCGAATCCGTTGATCTCACTGCTACCAGTCCGACAAATGCCTGTGCATTCCGAGACACCAGCACAGAGATCCTCACACGGAGTCAACGGAGTTAACGGAGAACCACTCCGCTGACTCCGTTGACTCCGTGTGAGCCCATTCTGTTGATCGGATGCACATTCAATCGGTCGAAGCGGTATGAGAGCCGCACAGACGCAGAGAGACGCGGGCGCGCATCGTGCGAACGGGCGGCGGCCATGAGCGACGAGATCTCCCCCAAGCCGTTCGATGTATCCCCCCGCCCGGTGGAGCGGGTGGTGCTGCTCGGCTACATGACGTCGGGGAAGAGCACGGTGGGCGCGGCGCTGGCGCGGCGGCTGGAGTGGGGCTTCCTGGACTTTGACGTGGAGATCGAGCGGCGGTCGGGCGCCACCGTGCCGGAGGTGGTCGAGGAGAACGGGGCCGAGCGGCTGCGGGAGATGGAGGCGGCGCTCACCGGCGAGGTCGCGGGCACGCGGCACCTGGTGCTGGCGCCGGGCGGGGCCTGGATCACCCGCCCCGAGCTGCTCGACCGGCTGGGGCCGGGGACGCTGGCGGTCTGGCTGCGCGTCTCACCCGGGGAGACGGCGCGGCGGCTGAGGGCCGACACCATCGACCGCCCGTTCCGCGACCTCGACGACCCCGTGCCGTCCATCGCCCGGATGATCGCCGACCGCGAGTCGCTCTACCGCCTGGCCGACCTCTCCATCCCCACCGACGGCCGGTCGACGGAGTCCATCGCCTACGAGATCGAGTGCGTGGTGCGGACGCGCGCGCTGGCCGCGTACGCGCCGCCGGCTCACGCGTGATCCCACTCCTCCAGCACCTCCTCGAACTCGGCGACCATGGTGGGGTGCGAGTGCCGGGTGGCGGCCTCGATCCCGTCGCGGTACGCGGCCTTCGCCTCCGCCTCGCGCCCCAGCGCGCGGAGCGCCTTCCCCAGGCGGCCGTAGGCGTTCCCCTCGTCGTCGGCGAGCGCCAGGTACTCGCGCAGGGCGCGGACGGCATCCTCCCAGCGCTCCGCCTTCTCGTACTCCATCGCCAGCCCGAAGCGCGGGCGCGAGTCCTTCGGGTGCGCCTCCGCCATCTTCACCAGCGCCTCGATCCGCGGGTCTTCCGCCACGCCTTCCTCCTTCGTTTTCTGCGTCCTGATCATTCGCGCGCCAAGGCGATGCCGCGACGATGCGATTTCCGTGACGGGCGGTTGAAACCGCGGCAACAACGGCCCGAAGTCCGCCTTCGCGGACTCCCACACGGCCTCCCACGCGAGGCGCGAGCATCGCCGTTGCCGAGCCAGGGGAGGGCCACACTGCCCGCCGGCCACGCGAATGCCGCGGGTGCAGTCCGCGAAGGCGGACTTCGTGCCGTTCCAGCCCTGGGTTTCCAACCCGGGGGGATTCGCGGCCATGCCACCGCTGGCACCGCGCACCCCGCGGCCGCGCGTGACCGGAATCTGCCCCGCATGCCGCGCGTTGTCACGCCCGGCGCGGGGGTGGTATCTTCCGCCCTCCGACACGCCCGAGGAGGAGCACGATGGCGCAGCGCCCGCGCGAGCACCTGATCGCCAACCTGGAAGCGCTGTACCGCGAGGCGTACGCCCGCGCGCAGGCTGCCCTCGACGAGCGCGAGGCGGCGCGGCTGGACTTCGAGTTCCGCCGCGACCAGCTCTACCTGGAGGCGATCCTCGACGTGCGCGACTCGCTGGGCGGGCTGCGCGCGCCGCCCGAAGCACAGGCCAAGGGTGACAAGTCAGTCCTCGACCAGATCAACGATCTCCGCGGCCTCGCCCGGCTCCCATTCGGCCGCTGAGCCCGTGATGCCCGCCGCGCCGACCGCAGGCCGCTCGCCGCTCGCGATCGTCTTCGCCACGGTGTTCCTGGACCTGGTGGGGTTCGGGATCGTGATCCCCCTGCTCCCGCTCTACGCCGGCCGCTTCGGCGCGGGGCCGGTGGCGGTCGCGTGGCTGCTGGCCGTCTACTCGCTGATGCAGTTCCTCTTCGCGCCGTGGTGGGGACGCGTCTCCGACCGCGTCGGCCGGCGGCCGGTGCTGCTGCTCGGCCTCTTTGGCTCGGCCGCGAGCTACCTGGCGTTCGGGGTGGCCGGCTCGCTCCCGGTGCTGTTCATCGCCCGTGCCGTGAGCGGCTTCGCGGGGGCGAACGTGGGCGTGGCGCAGGCCTACGTCGCCGACGTCACCCGACCGGAGGAGCGCGCGAAGGGGATGGGGATGATCGGCGCCGCGTTCGGCCTCGGCTTCATCTTCGGGCCGGCGATCGGCGGGGTGCTCTCGCGCTACGGGGCGGCGGCGCCCTTCTTCGGCGCGGCGGCGGTGACGCTCGCCAACGCGCTGCTGGCGACGGTGCGCCTCCCCGAGTCGCTCCCGCCGGAGCGGCGCTCGGCGCTCCCGCGCGGCTTCGGGCTGGCGGAGCGCGCCCGCACCCTGGTCGGCCGCGGCACGCCGGGGCGGCTGCGCGCCATCTACGCCGCCGCTTTCCTCGCCACCGTCGCCTTCGCGGCGATGGAGGGGACCTTCAGCCTCTGGGCCAACGCGCGCTGGCGCCTGCCGGGGCACGGGATCTCGTACCTGTTCGCCTACCTCGGCGTGGTCTCGGTGATCGCGCAGGGCGGCATCGTGGGCCGGCTGGCGCCGCGCATCGGGGCGGGGCGCACGGCGGCGGGGGGGATCGGCCTGATCGCGCTCGGGCTGGCGGGGCTCGCGCTGGCGCCGTCCATCCCCTGGCTCCTCCTGCCGCTGGCGGTGCTCGCGCTGGGCCACGGCACCGCGTCGCCCTCCCTCTCCACCCTGATCTCGCACGCCGGCGGGCCCGGCGAGCAGGGGCGGATGCTGGGGGTGAACCAGTCGCTCTCCGCCCTCGGCCGGGTGCTGGGCCCGGTGTGGGGCGGCGTGGCGCTGGCGCACGTGGGCCTCGGCGCGCCCTTCCTCTCCGGCGCGGCGATCGCGGCCGGCGCCGCCGCGCTCCTCGCGATGGTGGCCGGATGATCCGCCCCCCCGCCCTCCGCCCCGGCGCGCGCATCGCCCTGGTCGCCCCCGCGGGACCGCTGGAGGACGGCGCCGTCGACCGCGCCGTCGACCGCGTCCGCGCGTGGGGCTTCGAGCCCGTGGTCGGCGAGCACGCGCACAGGCGGCACGGCTACCTGGCGGCGCCCGACCCCGAGCGCGCGGCCGACTTCAACACGGCGCTGCGGGACGATTCGGTCGACGCGATCTGGTGCCTGCGCGGCGGCTACGGGGTGATGCGCATCCTGGACGAGATCGACTGGCCCGCGCTCGCCCGCCGTCCCCGGCCGGTGATCGGGTTCAGCGACAACACCGCGCTGCACCTGGCCATCCGCCGGCACGGCGTGGTCTCGTTCCACGGTCCGCACCCGGCCACGGAGGCGCTGACCCGCTTCTCCGCCGACGGCCTGCTGCGCGCGCTGACCGTCGCCGGCCCCGCCGGCATCCTCCCGTTTCCCGGGGGCGGGGAAAGCGCGAAAACGCTCGCCGGCGGCGTGGCCGAGGGGCCGCTGGTGGGCGGCAACCTCTCGCTGGTGGCCTCGACGCTGGGGACGCCGTACGCCGTCCAGGCGGCGGGTGCGCTCCTCTTCCTGGAGGAGGTCGGCGAGGCGACGTACCGCGTGGACCGCCTGCTCTCGCAGCTGCGGCTGGCCGGGGTGCTTGACTCCGTGGCCGGCATCGTCCTCGGCGGCTTCACCGAGGTGCCCGACGAGGGCCGGGAAAACGTGCCCTCGATCGAAGCGGTGCTGGAGGACCTGCTCGGCGGCCTCGGCGTCCCGGTGGCGTACGGCTTCCCGTTCGGCCACGTGGACGACAACTGGACCCTCCCCGTGGGCGTGCGCGCGCGGCTCGACGCGGACGCGGGGACGCTGGAGCTGCTGGAGGGGGCGGTGGGGTAGGCGGCACCGGGTTTGTTCCACCGGATGGGAAATTCGGGCTTGAACGAAGCCGCGGCGCCCCCGGGTTGGTGCCAGGTATGCGCCGCGGACGCGGAGTCCCCGGGTTGGTGCCAGGGACGCGCCGTGGACGCGGAGCCCGCAAAGCCGCCGGGTTGGTGCCAGGGACGCGCCGCGGACGCGGAGCCCGCAAAGCCGCCGGGTTGGTGCCAGGGACGCGCCGCGGACGCGGAGCCCGCAAAGCCGCCGGGTTGGTGCCAGGGACGCGCCGCGGACGCGGAGCCCGCAAAGCCGCCGGGTTAAAAACCCGGCGCTACAACGGCACAAAGTCCGCCTTCGCGGACTGCATCCCGGGTATTCGTGTGGCCGGCGGGCGGCAACGCTCCCGATGGCTCGGCAACAACGAAGCTCGCCCCGCGCGCGGTTGGCCGCGTGGGAGTCCGCGAAGGCGGACTTCGTGCCGTTCCAGCCCGGGGTTTCCAACCCCGGGGACTGGCGGACGCCCTCGATCCAACACCGACGCGCACCTGAACATCCACCGCCACCGATGCCATCGACCGACACCCGCATCTCCATCGGCCTCGAGCAGGGCGCGGACGGGTTCCTGTGGGCGCACCCGCTCGGACTGATGGGGTGCGCGGCCGTCGGGGTGACGGCGGAGGCCGCCGTCGCCGCGTTCTGGGCGGAGCTGCTGGAGTGGCTGCGCTTCGTGGCGTCGGCCGGGGGCAAGGTGCCACCGCCGGGAGCCGAGCTGGAGCTCGCGGTGGACGAGTGGATCGAGACCGACGCGAAGGTCGGCGAGGGGGAGAGCACCGCGTTCTTCGCGGCGGAGGTCGCGGCGCTGTCGGACAAGGAGATCGTGCGCGCGATGTGGCTGCTGGGGTGCCTGCGCGGCTCGCTGATGAAGGCGGTGCACGCCATCCCCCGCCGCGAGACGGAGGCGGCGCTCGAGACGCCGGCGGAGGGCGGCTGGACCGTGCGCCAGGTGCTGGAGGAGCTGGCCCGCGCGCAGTGGTGGACGCTCAGCCGCCTCGGCGCCACCCCCATGGCCGGCGCGCCCGACTCCACCCTCGCGCGGCTCGACACCGCGATGGCGCTGGTGGTGCGGCACATGGACCACCTCGACCACCTCGAGCCCATGCGGCTGGAGCTCGACGGCGAGGAGTGGACCCCGCGCAAGGTGCTGCGCCGCCTCCTCTGGCTCGAATGGACGCTCGGCCGCTCCGCCGCCCGCGCGCTCGAAGCGGTTGCGGGAACGGAGCGATGACAACGATTCCGCCGGATTGGAAATCCGGGCTGGAACCACACGAAGTCCGCCTTCGCGGACTGCACCCGTGGCATTCGCGCGGTCGGCGAGCGGCGATGCCCTCCATGGCTCGGCAGCGGCGATGCTCACTCGTCGCGGAGCAGGCTGCGTGGGAGTCCGCGAAGGCGGGCTTCGTGCCGTTGTAGCCCGGATTTCCAATCCGGTGGATCCGTGATCCCGGAGCTCCCATGAAGATCTACACGAAGACCGGCGACCGCGGCGAGACGGGGCTCTTCGGCGGCGGGCGCGTCGCCAAGGACCACGTGCGCGTGGATGCCTACGGCGAGGTCGACGAGCTGAACTCCACGCTGGGGCTCGCCATCGTCCACCTCGAGGCGGCGGGAGAGGCGGAGCTGGCGGCGGGGCTGCGGCAGGTGCAGGCCGACCTGTTCACCGTCGGCGCGGTGCTCGCCACCCCCGCCCCCGAGGACGGCGGCCGCGAGAGCAGCTACATCCCCGCGCTCGACCCGGCGCGGGTGGAGGCGCTGGAGCGCTGGATCGATGCCGCCGACGCGGAGCTGGAGCCGCTGAAGAGCTTCATTCTCCCCGGCGGCTCGCCCGCGGCGGCGGTGCTCCACCTGGCCCGTACGGTATGCCGCCGGGCGGAGCGCCGCGTCGTCGGACTGGCTCGCGAGGCGCGGGTGGGCGAAGAGCACCTGGTGTACCTCAACCGCCTGTCGGACCTGCTCTTCACCCTCGCGCGCCTGGCCAACCGCCGCGCCGGCGTTCCCGACGTCCCCTGGGTGCCCAATCCGCGCTGAGGGTGTACGGGGCTTGCGGTACGATGTAGATTCGGCGTGGTACAGTGCTGAACCATTTCGGCGGGCCGCGGCCTGCCTGCACCCGCGAACCACGAGGTGGACGATGCCCTACGACGAACGCTTCATCACGCCGATGCGCCAGGAGCTCACCCGGCTGGGCGTACAGGAGATGCGCACGCCCGAAGAGGTCGACCAGGCGCTGGCCGACGCGAAGGAGCCCACGCTGCTGGTGGTGAACTCCATGTGCGGGTGCGCGGCCCGCAACGCCCGCCCCGGCGTGGCCATGGCGCTCGCGCAGGCCGCGAAGAAGCCCGCGAAGCTCACCACCGTCTTCGCCGGGCAGGACCTGGAGGCCACCGCGCGCGCCCGCGACTACATCCACGGCTACCCGCCGTCGTCGCCGTCGATCGCGCTGCTGAAGGACGGCGACGTGGCATTCATGCTGGAGCGCCACCAGATCGAGGGCCGCTCCGCCGACGCCATCGCCCACGACCTCGCCGGCGCCTTCGAGCAGTACTGCTGACGGAGGATCTCTCGCAGAGACGCGGAGGGGCGGAGAGAGCACGGCTCTCTCCGCCCCTCCGCGCTTGCCGGGCCGGCCGTCAGGCGCAGCAGAAGCAGGTGATCGCGTCGTTGACCACGAGGCGCGGGTCGGCGCCGCCGCAGGTGCAGGTGCAGTCCCTCTGGGTGCATTTCACGGAGGTCGCCTCGGCGGCCGCCACGGTGCCACGCTCGATGTCCGGCTCGGCCACCGTGCCGAAGCTCTCCACCCGCAGGTCGGCGATTTCCAGCGCAAGCCTCTTCATCGGGGATCCTCTCCTGGAACGAGTATGGGCGCGCGGGCATTTCCCGCGCGCCCCCGGCGCTTCAGACGCAGCAGGTACAGGTCCCGGCTTCGTCCGGGGCGACGACCGGCGAGGCGCCGCAGGTACAGGTGGGGCAGTTGAGCACGGTGGCCATGCTGCGCAGTCCCGGCATCTCCTGCGTCTGGAAGCTCTCCACGCGCAGGTCGTCGCACTTCAGGTTCAGCCTGTTCTTCATCGCTCACGCTCCTGGCTCGGGTTTTTCGCGCGGGGGCCTCGTCCCCGCGCGCGATCGTCAGACGCAGCAGGCGTCGAAGGTGCGCACCGCCGCGCCGTCGACGTCGGTACACTGCGGCTGGTTGCCGCAGGTGTACACGCAGGTGCCGTACGGCGCCACGGTGCACACGCTACCGTGGGCCCGCACCGTGCCGCGCCCGCCGCGCGCGGCCACCATCTCGAAGCTCTCCACGCGGAGCGCATCCACGTCCAGCGTCATCTTCTTCATTCGTCCCTCCTTGCCGAAGGCGAAAGAAAACGGCCGCCTGCGCGCCGGCAGAGACGCGCGTACGCCGTGGCGGTTCAGTCGGCCACTCCCGTGCTGTAGGGGGCGGCGCGGCGACAGCCGGTGCGGCGACTGCGGACGTGCATCACAGGCAGCACTGCATTGGACAGGTTCCCGACATGCGGCAGATGTCCTCGCCGGGCGGCGGCGGCGTGGCGCCGCACGTGCGGTCGCAGCTGGGATAGCCCGGCTGCGTGTAGCCGTGGCCCCGCACCGTCCCGCGCCCGCCGTCCTCGCGCTCCCGGCTCGGGTTTTCGCGCGGGCCTCTCCCCGCGCGCGTTCGTCAGACGCAGCAGGCGTTGAAGGTGATCGCGCCGTTGCGGCACACGTCCTCGGTACACGCCGGGATGTTGCCGCAGGTCTTCACGCAGGTGCCGGCCGGCGGCACGGTGCACGCGCCGTCGTGCGCCCCCACCGTGCCGCGGCCGGCGCGTGCGTCGACCGTGTCGAAGCTCTCCACGCGGAGCGCTTCCACGTCCAGCGTCATCTTCTTCATTCGTCCCTCCCTGGCCGAAGCGAAAGAAAACGGCCGCCCGCGCGCCGAAGTGGCACGGACGGCTGCGGGTCAGCCGGCCGCGCCTGTGCTACAGGGCGCGCGGCGACAGCCGGTGCGGCGACGGCGGACGTGCATCACAGGCAGCACTGCATCGGGCAGGTTCCCGACATGCGGCAGATGTCCTCGGTACACGCCGGCTGGTTGCCGCAGGTAACCACACAGCTCGGGTACGGCGACACGGTGCACCCGCCGTCGTGCGCTCCCACCGTGCCGCGGCCGCCGCGCGCGTCGACCGTGTCGAAGCTCTCCACGCGGAGCGCTTCCACGTCCAGCGTCATCTTCTTCATTCGTCCCTCCTTGCCGAAGGCGAAAGAAAACGGCCGCCCGCGCGCCGGGAGAGGCGCGCGGACGGCCGCGGGTCAGCCGGCTGCTCCCGGGCTACAGGGGGCGGCGCGGCGACAGCCGGTGCGGCGACTGCGGACGTGCATCACAGGCAGCACTGCATCGGACAGGTTCCCGACATGCGGCAGATGTCCACGCTGGGGGGCGGCGGCGAGGCGCCGCACGTGCGGGCGCAGCTGGGGTAGTCCGGATCCGTGTAGCCATGGCCCCGCACCGTCCCGCGCCCGCCGCCCTCCTCCGTCGCCGCGAAGCTCTCCACGCGCAGCGTCTCGGGGTCCAGACGCAGCTTTCTGTTCATCGGCACCTCCAGGGTGGACGGGACGGTCGAGTCTGCGATCCCGGCGAAACCAGGCACGCCTGAACGGAGACTCACACGACAAAGTTGGACCCATACAAATTCGTCCGAAAACGTTCCACGTCAACCCTCCGAATGGATCATTTCTCGCAACCTGGGCCCTGGTGGGTCTCTCCGCAGCCTCCGCGTCTCTGTGTGGGACGTTCTGTTCAGCCGTCCACGAACATCTCCCTTGACAGCCGGCGTCCACATGCTGATTATTCAGCACGTGCGGAAAAATCCGCATGTTTTCCCACCTCCGCACCCGCCCGCCCGATGAACGACGCCACCCTCGCAGGTCTCAGCCGCCGCGAGCGCCAGATCATGGAGATCGTCTACCGGCGCGGGAAGGCCACCGCCGCCGAGGTGATGGACGAGCTCCCCGATCCGCCCACCTACTCCGCCGTGCGCGCCGCGCTGCGCCTGCTGGAGGACCGTGGCCGGCTGTCGCACGAGATGGATGGCAAGCGCTACGTCTACCTTCCCACCACGCCCCGCAGCCGCGCCCGCACCTCGGCGCTCAAGGACGTGGTGCGCACCTTTTTCGGCGGGAGCACCGAGCAGGTGGTGAACGCCCTGCTCGAGGAGCAGAAGCCCTCCGCCGCCGAGCTCGACCGGCTGGCCGCCCTGATCGCGAAGGCGCGCGGGGAGGACGGACGATGAGCACGCCGCAGCTCGCCGCCCTCTTCGCGGTGCTGGTCGACGCCGCGCTGCGGGGGAGCGTGATCCTCCTCGCCGCGCTCGCGGCCACCCGGCTGATGAAGGGCCGCTCCGCCGCCGCGCGCCACCTGGTGTGGGTGGTGGCGCTCCTCTCCATGCTTTCCCTGCCGCTCCTCGCCCGCATCCTCCCGGAGTGGCGCGTGGTGCCCGTCCCCGCGCCGCTGCGCCCCGTGGCCGGCTTCGTCGCCGCGCCCGTGGCCGCCGCGCCGCCGGCCGTGGCCGCGCCGCGGGAGCGCGCGCCGGAGACCGCGGCCCCCTCGTTCTCGGCCGCCGCGCCGGAGACGTCTTCTCCCGTGGTGCAGGCGAGCCCGGCTCCGGCGTCTCCCGCCGAGCCGTTCGACTGGAAGTCCGCGCTGATGGCGCTCTGGATGGCCGGTGGCGCGCTGGTGGTGCTGCGGCTCGCCTACGGGATCGTGCGGGTGTGGTGGATGGAGCGCCGCGCGGTGGAGATCACCGACGACGCGTGGGTGCGCATCGCCGACGGGCTCGCGAGGCGGCTGCGGGTGGGGCGGATGGTGACGCTGCTGCGCGAGGCGCACGCGGTGGTGCCGATGACCTGGGGGGTGGTGCGCCCGGTAGTCCTCCTCCCGGCGGACGCGGAGGCGTGGGACACCGAGCGGCGCACCGTGGTGCTGGCCCACGAGCTGGCGCACGTGCGGCGGTGGGACACGCTCACGCAGTGGATCGCGCACCTGGCGCTGGCGCTCTTCTGGTTCAATCCCCTGGTGTGGATGGCGGCGCGGCAGATGCGCGAGGAGCGCGAGCACGCCTGCGATGACGCGGTGCTCTCCATCGGCACCCGCCCGGTGGAATATGCCGACCACCTCCTCGACATCGTCCGCTCGCTCGGCTCGGCCGAGGGGCCGGCCGCCGCGCTGGCGATGGCGCGCCGCTCCCAGTTCGAGGGGCGCCTGCTCGCCATCCTCGACAACGCCACCCCACGCGGCGGGGTGAGCCGCGGCCTGGGCTTCGCCGCGCTGGCGCTGGCCGCCGCCGCGGTGCTCCCGCTCGGCGCCCTCCGCGCCGCGCGCCCGGCGGAGTCGCTCGCGTCCCCCCTCGCCGCGCGGCAGCCGCACGCAGCCTCCGCCTCCACGGCGGCGCGGGACGCGCGTTCCGGGAAGCACCCGCTCTCCGGCATCGGCGGCAAGCTGGCGCGGATCGTGGACCGCGCGGTCGGCGCGCTGCCGCTGCGCGACACCGCGATCGTGGTGACGACCCTCCGCGGTCCCGCCGCGCCGGAGGCCCCGGCCTCGGCGGCGAGCGCCGCGGGCGCGGCGTCGTCGCCCTACGGGGGAACGCCGTCCGCGCCCCCCGCCCCGCCGGTGTCGCCGCCCCCCGCGTCGGGGAACACGGTGGCGGCGGTGGCGAGCGCGCTGGGCGTGGACCCCGCGCGGGCCGCGGCCCTGCTGCAGGAGGGCGGCAGCTACGGCGACGTGATCCGCGCCGCGGGCGGGATCGCCTCGTCGCCGGACCGGGCGGCGGTGCTGATGGCGGTGCTGCGCCGGGGCGACGTGCGCGCGGCCGACCTGACCGAGCTGCTGCGCGTGACCGGCGCCATGACCTCGCAGCCCTCCAGGCGCGACGTGCTGGTGCTGGCCGCGGAGCGCTACTCGCTGGCGCAGCCCACGGTCCGCCGCGAGTTCTTCGCCGCGGTGTCGGGCTTCACCTCCTGCCCCGAGCGGCGCGACGTGCTGCTCGTGACGCTCGCGCACACCACCGACGCGGGGGTCGTGGCCGGGGTGATCCAGTCCACCCGCGAGATGCCGTCCGACCCAGAGCGGCGCGACGTGCTGCTGCAGGTGGCCGAGCGGCCGATCTCGTCCGAGCTGCTGACGCAGGTCATCGGCGCCGCGCGGGAGCTCACCTCGTCGCCCGTGCGCCGCGACGTGCTGATCCGCGTGCTGTCGCGCCCGGGGCTCCCCAACCCCGTGCTGCGCGAGGCGATGGACGCCGCCGCCACCATCGTCGCCTCGCCGGAGAAGCGGGACGTGCTGGTATACGCCGCCTCGCACCAGCGCATGGAGGGTCCGGCGCGCGAGGCGTACCTGGCCGCCGCGGCCACCATCACCTCCGGCCCCGAGCGCACCGACGCCCTCACGGCCGTCCTCGCCGGTCGCGGCGCGGCGGCCGCCCCGGCCTCGCCCGCGGGCTCCTCCGTCACCACGACCACGCACATCCACAACGACGAAGACGACGGCGTCTGGAACTCCGACATCGAGCTCACCGACGACGCCGGGCGCAGGGTCCACATCGCCGCGCGGCAGGTGGTGCGCGGCGCGGAGCCTGACGACCTCCGCTCCATCCGCCGCGGCGGCTCGCTGGTGGTGGAGGAGACGCGGAACGGTCGCTACCGCCGCGCCGACCTGGTCCCCGCGTCGGGCGGCGGGATCTCGCGCAACTACCGCGTCGACGGGCAGGCGCGTCCCTTCGACGCCGAGGCCGAGCGCTGGATGTCGTCGATCCTGCGCGAGTTCACCCGCGCGGCACAGTAGCGGGACGGGCGCTGCGAATCGCCCTTTCCCGCGGCGAAAGTGCTGAAATAACAGCACGTTTCGGTCGATGGACTCGCGCACGGAGCCGGGCGATGGCGTGGCCGAGGGGCCCTCTCCCTGCGCCTGAGAGCGCAAGCCCTCTCCCGTACCGGGCGAGGGGCTGGCGGCGGGGTGGCCTGCGGGAGGGCCGTGCGAAGGCAAATGCGGCGCTGCCGGTTGGGTTGGCGCAGGCGCTCGGGATGAGGCCGGTGCCGTTGGTGTCCGCGAAGGCGGACTGCGTGCCGTTGTAGCGGCGAGTTCACTCGCCTCGTCGCGCCTCGTATCGCCTCGTATCGCCTCGTATCGACATGGGAAAACCCGGGCGTGCGCCACTCATCGCCGCCCAAGTGCTGAAAAATCAACAGTTGCCTTTCACCCCCGGACCTGGAGAAAGACCGATGCGGAACCGCTTACGGAGGATGACAAACGCCCTGGCGCTCGCGGCCACGCTCGTGCTGGCGGGCGCCGCCGCGGGGCAGAGCGGCACGCGCATGCGCTCGGAGAGCATCAACAACGGCCACCGCGTCTCGGTCAACACCACGGGCGAGGTGCGCTTCACCGACGACGACCGCGGCCTCTCCTACGTGGAGCCCGGGGCGCGGATGGTGATCGAGGAGGAAGGCCCCGGCGAGCCCGACCGCCGCGTGGAGTACCGCAACGCGGGCGGCGGCGTGCAGCGCACCTTCTTCCGCAACGGCCGCGAGGTGCAGCCCGACTCCGACGACGAGGCGTGGATCCGCGGCGCGCTGCTGCGTGCGATCCGCGAGAGCGGGGCGAACGCGCCGGAGCGCACCGCCCGCATCTACCGCCGCGGCGGGGCCGACGCGGTGCTCGACGAGATCCACGAGATCGGCAGCGACGGCTCCAAGACGCGCTACTACACCGCCCTCCTCCGGCTCCCGCTGCGCTCCGGCGAGACGGCGCGCGTGCTCCGCGACGCGGGGAACCGCATCGGCAGCGACGGCGACAAGGAGCGCACGCTGGCGGTGCTGCTGGAGCGCCGCTCGATCTCCGCCGACGAGATGGTGGCGATGCTCGACGCCGCCGCGCGCATCGGCAGCGACGGGGACAAGTCGCGCCTGCTGATCGCGGCGCTCGCCCGCGACCCGCTGGAGAGCCCCGCCGCGCGCGAGGCCTTCTTCCGCACCGCGGCGGGGATCGGCTCCGACGGCGACAAGTCGCGCGTGCTGATCCAGGCGGTGGCCCGCGAGCCCTTTAGCGACGTGGGGTCGCGCGACGCCTTCTTCCGCACCGCGGCGGGGATCGGCTCCGACGGCGACAAGTCGCGCGTGCTGATCTCGGCGCTCACGCACGGCGACGTGCGCCGCGAGACGGTGGTGGAGGCGGTGCGCACCGCGCGCACCATCGGCTCCGACGGCGACAAGGCCCGGGTGCTGACCTCGGTGCCGGCGGAGTGGCTGCGCGACCGCGCGGTGGCGGGCGCCTACCAGGAGACCCTGCGCACCATCGGCTCCGACGGGGACCGCTCGCGCGCCGCCGCCCGGCTGGCGGGGAGCCTCCGGTGAGGCGCTCCGCTCCCGCGCTCCTCCTGGCGCTCGCCCTCCCCGCCCTCGCGGCGGCGCAGCAGACGCCGCCGCCCGCCAATCCCCCCGCCCCGCCGGCGGCCGCCGCCGCGCCGGCCCCGGCGAAGCGCGCCGCGGCGGTGCGGATCACGGGCCGCGCGCCGGCGGTGGACGGGCGGCTGGACGACGCGGCGTGGGCCGCCGCGCCGGTGCTCTCCGGGCTCACGCAGAAGGACCCGAAGGAGGGCGAGCCGGCCACCGAGCGCACCGAGGTCCGCTTCGTCTACGACGACCACGCGCTCTACGTCGGCGCGCGGATGTATTCGGCCGACCCGGCGAAGATCCAGGCGCCGGTGAGCCGCCGCGACGTGTGGGACCAGGCGGAGACCTTCGCCGTGTCGCTCGACACCTACCACGACCGGCGCACCGCCTACACCTTCGCCGTCACGGCGGCGGGCACCCGCGCGGACGCGTACCACCCGCGCGACACCCCGGACTACGACGACCAGTACGCCCCCGTCTGGGTGGCGCGCACGCAGCGCGACTCGCTGGGGTGGACGGCGGAGATGCGCATCCCCCTCTCGCAGCTCCGCTTCAACCCGGGCGAGGCGCAGACGTGGGGGCTGAACGTGCGCCGCTGGATGCCGCAGAAGGAGGAGGACGACTACTGGATCGCCATCCCCCGCAGCGTCACCGCCTGGGCCTCGCGCTTCGGCGACCTGGAGGGGATCACCGGGGTGCGTCCGGAGCGGCGGGTGGAGCTGATGCCGTACGTGGCCACCGGCGCGTCGTTCAGCCAGGGGGTGGACCCGCGCGACCCCTTCCACCAGCCGCGCGAGACCTCGGTGCGCACCGGCGCCGACCTGAAGGTGGGCTTCGGGCCCAACCTCACCCTCGACGCCACGGTGAACCCCGACTTCGGCCAGGTCGACGCCGACCCGGCCGAGGTGAACCTGAGCGCATTCGAGACCTTCTTCAGCGAGCGCCGGCCCTTCTTCACCGAGGGGAGCCAGCTCCTCTCCGGCGGCGGGGCGGGGTACTTCTACTCCCGCCGCATCGGCGCCGCGCCGCACGGCATCGCCAGCGGCGACTTCGTCGACACCCCCACCAGCAGCACCATCCTGGGCGCGGCCAAGCTCACCGGCCGCCTCCCCTCGGGGCTCTCGGTGGGCGTGCTGGGCGCGCTCACCGCGGCCGAGCGCGCCCGCACGGTTGACCTGGAGGCGGACACCTTCGGCAGCGTGCGGGTGGAGCCGGCGACCGCCTACGGCGTGGTGCGGATGCAGCAGGAGCTGGGGAAGCAGGGCTCCACCGCCGGCTTCATCATCACCGGCGTGCACCGCGCGCTGGACGAGGGCACCCCGCTGGCCGCGCGGCTGAACCGCGACGCCGTCACCGGCGCGGTGGACTGGGACCTGCGGCTGGGCGGGGGGAACTACGAGGTGAGCGGCGCGCTCGGCTTCAGCCACCAGGCGGGCGACTCGCTCTCCATCCTCCGCCTGCAGCGCTCCAGCGCGCGCTACTTCCAGCGGCCGGACGCGGACTACGTGACGCTCGACCCGTCGCGCACCACCCTCTCCGGCACCACCGCCTCGCTCGCCGCGCAGAAGGTGAACGGCAAGCACTGGCTGTGGACGGTGGCCGCCGACGCGCGCTCCCCCGGCTTCGAGCTGAACGACGCGGGGAGCCTGTCGAACGCCGACTATCTCACGGCCTACGGCGAGCTGCGCTACCGCGAGAACCAGCCGCACGGCCTGCTGCGGCGGTGGACGGCGTACCTGACGCCCCAGGCGACCTGGAACTGGGGCGGGACGAACATCGGCAGCTCGTACTACATCGACTTCGAGCCCACCTGGAAGAACTACTGGCGGAGCTGGTTTACCGTGTTCGTGAGCCCCCGCGCGCAGAGCGCCACCCTCACGCGCGGCGGCCCACTGGCGGCGGCGCCGCTGAGCTGGGCGGGGATCGCGCAGGTGGCCAACAGCGCCGCCTCGAAGCTGCGCTGGAACGCGCGCGTCTACTACGGCGAGAACGAGGAGGGGAACCCCACCTACCGGCTGAGCGGCGGCCTGTCGGTGCGCCCGGGGCCGCGCTGGCAGCTCTCGGTGAACCCCAACTACCTGCGCACCACGCCGATCCGGCAGTACATCGCCACCTTCGACGGCGGCCCGGCGGAGACCTTCGGGAAGACGTACGTGTTCTCGGCGGTGGACCGCAGCGAGCTCATCACCGACCTGCGGCTGACCTACCTCTTCACCCCCGACCTGTCGCTGGAGCTGTACGCGCAGCCGTTCGCGTCGAGTGGGCGCTACTACCAGTTCGGCGAGCTCCCGGCCGCCGGCGCCTACGCCCTGCGCCCGCTGGACGGCGACACCACGCGCGTGGTGCGGCACGGCAACGAGACGGTGGTGCGCTACGGAGACCAGAGCCGCACGGTGAGCGACTTCAACGTGCGCTCCTTCCGCAGCAACGCGGTGATGCGCTGGGAGTGGCGGCCGGGGAGCACGCTCTTCGTGGTGTGGCAGCAGGACCGCTCCGGCGACCGCGACAGCATCGCCCACGTCGGCGTCCGCTCGCTCGTCGAGACCCTCGACACGCCGGGAGACAACTTCCTCGCGATCAAGCTGACCTACTGGCTGCCGCTGCACTGATAGGAGAAGAAGCAGGACAAAGATCAGCGCCCGGGATCACGTCGTCCAAACGGAATGTCTCACACGGAGTCAACGGAGTCAGCGGAGTCGTTCTCCGTTGACTCCGTTGACTCCGTGTGAGCTCTTCGGTTGAAGCGGGGGAACCAGAACGATGCGAGCATTCGGAATACATCGACCGGGAAGATGCCGCCGGAATACCCGGAGCGAGGATCGCAGGCGTCGGTCTCGTGCATGACCCACCAAACCTGGCGGGCCGAGTCCCACGCCGATGGCGAGCAGCCTTACGTCTGCATCTTTACGCCGGTGATGCGCCGGCCCTCGTCCCAGGTGATGATGGCCTCGCCCAGCTGCACGACCGGGTTGTACGCCTCGCTGTCGGGGTTGGGCCGGTCGCAGTCGATGCGCAGGCGGCCGGGGGCGCCGGAGGTGTGCGCGACCGCCAGGGCGACGTAGCGCAGCGTGGGGAGGAGCGCGTCCATCGTGTCGTGCTCCTCCTGCTCCAGCCGCCACCGCTCTTCGCCGTCGAAGCTGCCGCGGCGCTCCAGCTTCCAGCGGCGGCCCCTGGAGCTTTCGCGCGAGAGGCCGTCCAGGACCGCCCGCGCGACCCGCGGCACCACCGGCAGCAGCGCGGCAACCTGCGTTTCGCCAGGGATCAGCAGGGGCTCTCGCTCGATCGTGCGCTGCCAGCTCGCCGCGCTCTCGGCGTGGCGGCCGGCCTCGGCGAGCGCGGCCGCGGCCTCCAGGTGCAGGCGAGGGGCGTCGCGCAGCTGCGCGGCCTGGAGGAGCAGCGCGGCACGCTCGTTCGCGTCGGCGGTGCCGCGTGCGCGGCGGCGGAGCCTGCCTGCCGCGATCCGCCGGAGGAGGTTGCCGACGGGATTCATCGCCCCTCCGGCTGCTGGTTGACGCGCGGCGCCGCGATCCAGCCGACGATCCCGAGCGTGGCGACGGAGAGGTTCAGCGTGACCGGCGTGAACGCGGCGGGGATGAAGCGCGGCGAGCCGATGAGTATCCCCGGCGTGATCGCCAGCATCGCCCCCGAAGCCACGAGCAGGAGCGCGCGGACGCGCCACCCCGCCAGCAGCGCGAGCCCGTACGCGACCTCCGCCACGCCGACGATCGTCACCGTGCGTGCGGCCGCGGACGCGGAGAGCCCGGAGTCGCGCAGCAGCGCCAGCTCGTCGGGGTGCCGGTAGAGGAGCTTGGGAACCAGCCCGTGCCAGAGGAAGACGAAGGCGAGCGTCACCCGCGCCACGGCGTGGACGGCGGCGAGGCGGTCGATCGGACTGGCGTCGCCGCGGACGATGCGACCGAGGGGAAGATTCATCGGCGCGGGGCCGCGGCTCAGGGGCGCGGCGCCTGGTAAACCACGGTGCCGCCGACCACGGTGAGCAGCACGCGCGCGTCGCGGAGGGTCTCGGGCGGCACGCGGCGGAGGTCGCGGTCGATCACCACGAAGTCGGCGAGCTTGCCGGGCTCCAGCGTGCCCTTCTCCGTCTCCTGGAAGGCGGCGTAGGCAGCGGCGGAGGTGTAGGCGCGCAGGGCCTCCTCGACGGTGATCTTCTGCTCGGGGACCCAGCCGCCGGGGTGCCTGTCGTCCAGCGTGCGGCGGGTGACGGCGGCGTAGATCCCCTCCAGCGGCGTCGGCGGCGCCACGAACCAGTCGCTGCCGAACGCCAGCCCGGCCCCGGTATCGAGCAGGGTGCGGAAGGGATAGGTGGTGCGGGCGCGCTCCGGGCCGATCACCGCCTCGGCCCAGCGGCCGTCGTCGATGGCGTGGTACGGCTGCATGCTGGGGATCACCCCCAGGGTGCCGAAGCGGGGGATGTCGGCCGGGCGAAGGTGCTGCGCGTGCTCCACCCGGAAGCGCCGGTCGCGCGCGCCGTTCTCCCGCGCCACGCGCTCGTAGATGTCGAGGATGAGCGTGTTGGCGCGGTCGCCGATGGCGTGCACCATCACCTGCAGCCCCGCCCGGTCCGCCGCCGAGGTCCAGGCGTACAGGCTCTCCGGCGGCGTCACCAGCAGCCCCGAGTCGGCGGGGGCGTCGGTGAAGGGCTGGTGCATGGCGGCCGTGTGCGAGCCCAGCGACCCGTCGACGAACCCCTTCAGCCCGCCGATGCGCAGCCACTCGTCGCCGCGCCCGCGTGCGGCGACGGTGTCGCGGAGCTGCGCCCAGGTGTAGAGCGGCACCGCCGCGGAGATGCGGGTGCGCAGCCGCCCGGCGGCGTGCGCGCGGCGGAAGGCGGCCAGGTCGCCCCATCCCCCCATGTGGTCGACGGAGGTGACGCCCCGCTCGGCGACGTAGCGCATGGCGGCGTCGAGCGCGCGGTCCTCCTGCTCGGGGGTGAGGCCGGGGACGGCACGGTCCACCAGTCCGAGCGCGTTGTCCTTGAAGATCCCGGTCGGCTCGCCGCCGGTGCCGCGGACGATCTCGCCGCCCTGCACGTCGCGCGTGGCCGCGGTGACGCCCGCCGCCCGCAGCGCCGCGGAGTTGGCGAGCGCCATGTGCCCGTCCAGGCGGCTGATCCAGACGGGGTTGTCGGGGGTGATGGAGTCGACCCACTCCTTGCGCGGCAGCTCGCCGCCCCAGAGCGAGTGGTCCCAGTTCCCCTCGGTGATCCAGGCGCCGCGCGGGAGCGTGCGCGCGTAGTCGCGGATGCGCCGCACGAACTCCTCGCGCGTCCGCGCGTCGCGCAGCTGCACGGAAGCGAGCGACGCCCCGCCGCTCAGGAAGTGCACGTGCGAGTCGATGAACCCCGGCACCACCATCTTCCCCGCGCCGTCGAAGATCCGCGTCCGCGGCCCGATCCGCCGGTTCACCTCCACGTCGCTTCCGATGGCGACGATCCGCCCGCCGCGCACCGCGATGGCCTGCGCGTCCGGCGCGCCGCGCACCCCGGTCCACACCGCCGCGTTGTGCACCACGATGTCCGCGCACTCGCTCACACACGGCGAGTGCTGCGCGGCGGCGGATGCAGGGGCAAGGGCGAGGACGGCGCAGGCAGCGAGACCGGCGGCTGCGAAAATCCGATTCATTTCCGGGATGCGGATCAGGAGGAGGGGCTACGAACGGGAGGGTTCACGGATCATCCTCGTCACCGACCATCGGCCCGTACAGGTAGTGATCAACACGGGCGGACCAGTCCGGCGGACCGTCGATCTTGAGTGACCAGGCAACGTCGAGGAACGAGCCCGGTGCGAACGAATCGCTGCCGTGCTGATCGTCCGGGTGTACGGTCAGCAAGACGCGCGTTCCGGGTTCGAGCGGGAGAGGCTCGTCGAGGACGAACTTCGATCCGTCCCATGTCGCCGTGATCGTCCAGGTCATCGTTCGCACTCCTGTCAGTGTCCGACGCGCTGAGTGGAGCCACCGGCAACCGATCGGCAATTGGGACTATGCCAACAGCGGTTCGAATCCAGCTTGGCGAAAATGATTGTCGGCCGTGAGGGCGAGCCGAATGCCGCGACGTTGCATCACTAGAAACGACACGCAGTCGGTCAAACTCCACTCTTTGTCGCGCCGCTCGCTGAAAAGTGTCATCCCTTCAGCGTAAAGATCCTCGGTCAGAGGAACAATCTCGAACCGTGGGTCTTTGGCGATTCCACTCAGCAGCTCAATGCCTTTTTGCCGGTACAGCTCGGATGCCAGCGTGTTGCCGATCTCGAGGCAGACGGCCCTGGTGGTCACCATTCGCGTTCCCGAGCGAAACCGCGGCACTAGCGCGGTCGCCGCCGCATGGTACTGGTCCTGTCGAGACGCAAGCGCGACGACGAACGCCGTGTCGACGAAGACTTCATTTGCCATCGTCCACCCCATACAGGTAGTGGTCGATTCGGGCGGACCAGTCCGGCGGTCCATCGAGATCCATGGAGAGCGCGATATCGAAGAACGACACTTCAGGAGAAACTTCACCTTGATCGTGCTCGGCCCCGTTCGAGTGCACGGTGATGAACACGCGCGTGTTGGGCTCGAGCGGGAGCGGCTCGTCAAGCCGAAGGGAAGACCCATCGTATGTGGCTGCGATCAAGCGCGTCATCTCGTCCCTCCGGGTGCTCCCATCTCCATTCGTCCGCAGTATCCATTTTAAGATAGTGGCTCCCGCCGGAATTGCCAACAGCTTCCCTACCGTCCCAGCGTCTTCGCCGCCTCCTCGCGGAGCACCGGCTCGAGCACGCGCCAGACGTTCTGGGCGACGATGCGCTGGCCGCGCTGGTTGGGGTGGATGCCGTCGCCCAGGTTCAGGTCGGGGTTGCCGGCGACGCCCGCGAGGAGGAAGGGGACGAGCGTGAGAGTGTCGCGCCGCGCCAGGTCGGTGTAGATGGAGTTGAACTCCCGCGCGTACGTCTCGCCCAGGTTCGGCGCGGCCACCATCCCCGCCAGCACGATGCGGGCGTCCGGGCGCGCCTTGCGCACCGTGTCGACGATCGCCTGCACGTTCGAGCGCAGCGCGCGGAGCGAGAGGCCCTGCAGCATGTCGTTGGCGCCCGTCTCCAGCACCATCACCGCGAAGGGCTGCTTCACCAGCCACTTCGCCACGCGGTCCCGCGCCTGCACCGAGATCTCGCCGCTCACGCCGGCGTTCACCACCTCGAAGGGGAGCCCGGCGGAGTCGATCTTCTCCTGGATGCGCGCCGGGTAGCCCTGGTCCGGGTCCAGCCCCAGCGCGGCGGTCAGGCTGGTGCCCACGAACATCACCACCCGCCGGTCCGCCCTGCGCGCCGCGCTCCCGGTGGGATCCTCGAGCGAGCCGTCGTTCACGACGGTCGTGTCGGCGGCCGCGCGGGCGGGGTCGGCGGCGGCCGGTTTGCGATCCCCGGCCCGACAGCCGAGTATCAACGTGCAGAAGGTCGGCACCAGGAACGGCAACACCCAATTCCGCCGGAGCAGCGTGCTCATCGTAGACGATCTGTCGAAGTCGTACCGGAGCGGAGGGCAGCAGCTCTCCGCGGTGTCGAACGTAAGCTTCCGGGTGGAGGCGGGCGAGACGGTGGCAATCGTCGGGCCGTCGGGGAGCGGGAAGACCACGCTGCTGGGGCTCCTCGCCGGCCTCGACCGCCCCAGCGGCGGCGCCGTGCGGCTCGACGGCACCGACCTGGGCGCGCTCAGCGAGGACGCGCGCGCGCGGCTCCGGCGCGAGCGCATCGGCTTCGTCTTCCAGAGCTTCCAGCTCATCCCCACCCTCACCGCGCGGGAGAACGTGGAGGTGCCGCTGCAGCTGCGCGGCGAGGGGTCGGCCGGGCGCGCGGACGAGCTGCTGGCGCGGGTGGGGCTGGGCGGGCGTGGGCACCACTTCCCCGCGCAGCTCTCCGGCGGCGAGCAGCAGCGGGTGGCCATCGCCCGCGCCTTCGTGCACGCCCCGCAGATCCTCTTCGCCGACGAGCCCACCGGCAACCTCGACGCGGCCACGGGGCAGCGCGTGATCGACCTGCTGATGGAGCTGAACCGCGAGGTCGGCACCACGCTCGTCCTGGTCACCCACGACGCCGACCTGGCCTCACGGGCGCGGCGGGTGATCCGGCTGGCCGACGGACGGGTGGTGAGCGACGAGCGGGGCGGTTCGTGAGCGGCTTCCGCGCGCTGGCGGCGCTGGCGTGGCGCGAGAGCCGGTTCGCGCGCCGGCGCCTCCTCCTCTTCCTCTCCTCCATCTCCCTGGGCGTGGCCGCGCTGGTGGCGACGCAGAGCTTCGCCGCGAACCTGGCGCAGGGCGTCCGCGACCAGTCGCGCGCCATGCTCGGGGCCGACCTGGCCCTCTCCAGCAACCGCCGGTTCGGGCCGGAGACGGAGAAGCGGCTGGCCGCCTTCCGCCGCCGCGGCGTCCCCGTGGTGCGGGTGACCAGCTTCGGGTCGATGGCGCTGCTGGAGCGCACCGGCGCCACGCGGCTGGCGCAGGTGCGCGCGCCGGAGCCCGGCTACCCCTTCTACGGGGAGATCGAGACGGCGCCGGCGGGGCGATGGGCCGCCCTCCACTCGGGACGCAACGCGCTGATCGACCCCGCGCTGCTCACCGCGCTCGATGCGCGCGTGGGCGACTCCATCTCCCTGGGCGAGGCGCGCTTCCGGGTGATCGGCACGCTGGAGAAGGTGCCGGGGCAGGTGGGGATCGGCTCGCTCTTCGCCCCCGCCGTCTACGTCCCCGCGCGCTACGTGCCGGAGATGAACCTGCTGCGCTTCGGCGCGCGGGTGGACTACGACGCCTACGTCCGCACCACTCCGCGCGAGGCGGCGCGCTTCGTCGCCACCGAGCGCGCGGCGCTCCGCCGCGAGCGCACCACCCTCCGCACGGCGGAGCAGCAGCAGCGCCAGCTCGACCGCGCGCTCGGGCAGCTCGGCGACTTCCTGGGGCTGGTGGGGACCTTCGCGCTGCTGCTGGGCGGGATCGGGGTGGCGAGCGCGATGGGCGCGTACATGGCCCAGAAGCGCGAGACCGTCGCGGCGCTGCGCTGCCTGGGGGCGACGGCGCCGCAGGTGATCGCCGTCTACCTCCTGCAGGCGGGGGTGATGGGGCTCGCGGGGGCCGCGCTGGGCGCAGCGATCGGTGTCGGCGTGCAGTGGATCCTCCCCCGCCTGCTGGCGGATCTCCTCCCGGTGCAGGTGGGGACGGCGGTCGACCTTCCCGCGGTCGCCACCGGCGTCGGCGTGGGGCTCTGGATCGCCCTCGCCTTCGCGCTCCTGCCGCTCCTCGCCACGCGCCGCGTCTCGCCGCTGGAGGCGATCCGCCGCCGGGTGGAGCCCGCCGCCCCCGCCCGCGACGCGTGGACGCTCGGCGCCGCGCTGCTGCTGGCGGCGAGCATCGGCGGGCTGGTGGTGCTGCAGGCGGGGAGCCCGGTGGTGGGGATGGTGTTCGTCGCCGGGATCGGGGTGACGCTGCTGGGGCTGTGGGGGGCGGCGTGGCTCGTCACCCGGCTGGTGCGGCGGGGCGCGTGGACGGGGCTCCCCTACCCCGCGCGGCAGGGGCTCGCGAACCTGCACCGGCCGGAGAACCAGACGCGCGTGGTGGTGCTCGCCCTCGGCTTCGGCGTGTTCCTGCTGGCGACGCTCTACCTCACGCAGGGCAACCTGCTGCGCCCGCTGCGGCTGAATTCGGAGACCACGCGCGCCAACCTGCTGATCTTCGACGTGCAGGACGAGCAGCAGCCCGGCGTGGTCCGGCAGCTCGGCGCCGAGCGCGCGTCCGTGCTCCAGGCGGCGCCCATCGTCCCCATGCGGATCTACTCCATCAACGGAAAGACCACGGCGCAGCTCGTCGGCCCCGGCGCCGCCCGCGACGTGGACCCGAACGACGGTCCGCCGGATCGCGGCAAGGATGCGCGGCGCGCGGGCCCGCAGCCGTGGGCCGTGCGCCGCGAGTACCGCTCGACCTTCCGCGACACGGTGAACACCTCGGAGGCGCTGGTGGAGGGGCGGTTCTGGAAGCCCGGCGCGGGCGTCGCCGCCGGCCGCGGCCCCGCCGAGGTCTCGCTCGACCAGGGGATCCTGGAGGACCTGGACGTGAAGCTGGGGGACGAGATCGTCTGGGACGTGCAGGGGGTGCGCATCCCCACGCGGGTGACGTCGACGCGCGACGTGGACTGGCAGCGGCTGGAGCCGAACTTCTTCGCCGTCTTCCCGGTGAAGGTGCTGGAAGACGCGCCGCACACCTGGGTGCTCCTGGCCCGCGCCCCCGACGGCCCGGCGCGCGCGCGGGTGCAGCGCGACGTGGTGCGCCGCTTCCCCAACGTCGCCATCCTGGACCTCACGCAGGTGCAGGCGGCGCTCGACGACGTGCTCGGCCGCGTGGCCGCGGTGATCCGCTTCCTGGCGGCGTTCAGCGTGGCGACGGGGTTCATCGTGCTGCTGGGCGCGGTGCTCACCGGGCGGCTGCAGCGCATCCGCGAGAGCGTGCTGCTGCGCACGCTGGGCGCCACGCGGCGGCAGATCGCGGCGATCCTGCTCGGCGAGTACCTGTCGCTCGGCCTGCTCGCCAGCGTGGCGGGGATCGGGCTGGCGACGGCGGCCGGGTGGGCGCTGGCGAAGTGGCGGTTCAAGGTGGACTTCGGCGTCCCCGTGGCCGCGCTGCTGGTGCTGATGCTGGGCGTGACGGCGCTCGCCGGGGCCGTGGGCTGGTGGGCCAGCCGCGAGGTCTTCCGCCACACGCCGCTCGAGGCGCTGCGCGAGGAGTAGGCGCGGCGCGGATTCAACACCGCTGGAGGCCCGTGGGCCAGGACTGGCGCCTCGGGAGCAGGGCGGTTGAAACCGCTGCAACGACCACACGAAGTCCGCCTTCGCGGACTACAGGCCCTGGTGGCGCCGACGGATCGAGGCGCGCGACATGCCTCGGCAGGGCCGCACCCTTGTGACGACGGCCGTCGTGCATCGAGCAGTTTGCCGCGGCCGCGGCGGTGGGCGTATCGCGCCTCCAGGGCTCGGGAGCACGACAGCCGGTAGTCCGCGAAGGCGGACTTCGTGTGGTTGTTGCAGCGAATTCATTCGCCCGAGCCCGCATCGGCCACGACTGGTTCCATCACCCTTCCACCTGTCCCAGCATGCCGACGAGCACCAACCCCGACATCGCGCTGATCGAGCGCGCGTTCGACCAGAAGCGCCAGGAGCTCGGCGTCCGCACCGCCTTCCCCGACGAGGTGCTGCGGGCGGCGGACGAGGCGGCGACGCGCGATCCCACCACCGCGCCGGGGCGCGTCGACCGCACCGCCGTGGAGCTGGTCACCATCGATCCGCCGGGGAGCCGCGACCTGGACCAGGCACTCTGCATCGAGCAGCACGAGGGCGGCTTCCGCGTCTGGTACGCCATCGCCGACGTGGGCTTCTGGGTGGACCGCGGCGGGCCCATCGAGCGCGAGGCGTGGCTGCGCGGGGTCACGATGTACGCCCCCGACCGCCGCGACACCCTCTATCCGCCGCGCCTCAGCGAGGGCGCCGCCAGCCTGCTGCCGGAGGGGATCAAGCCCTCCATCCTCTTCACCTTCGAGCTCGACGCCCGGGCGGAGATCGTCTCGTTCACGGTGGAGCGGGCGCTGGTGCGGAGCCGCGCGCAGCTCACCTACGAGCAGGTGCTGGAGCACGTGGAGGAAGGGGGGAAGCGGTTCGCGGGCCAGTCGTGGGCGGGGTCGCTCCCCGCGCTCAAGGCCTTCGGCGAGCAGCGGCGCGCGCGGGAGATCGAGCGCGGCGGCGTGTCGCTCCCCCTGCTCACGCAGCACGTGCAGCGTGTAGCCGCGGCCAAGCTCGGCTACGAGCTGGAGTACGAGAAGCCCAACGCGTCGGAGGACTGGAACGCGCACGTGTCGCTGCTCACCGGCCACGCCGCCGCGTTGCGGATGGTGGAGGCGAAGGTCGGCATCCTGCGCGTGCTCCCGCCCACGGAGCAGGCCTCCATCGACACCTTCCGCCGCGTGGCCAAGGGCCTCGGCTTCACCTGGCCGGCGGAGATGGACTACGCGGCGTTCATCCGCTCCATCGACGTGTGCGCGCACAACGCGGCGCCGCTGGTCTGGCAGGCCAAGCGGGTGATGAAGGGCGCCGACTACCTGGCCTTCGACGGTGCCGTGCCCCCCGACCCCGAGCACCACGCGCTGGCGATGCTCTACGCGCACTGCACCGCGCCGCTACGCCGCCTGGCCGACCGCTACGTGCTCGACCTGGTGGCCGAGCTCGCCGCCGGCGAGACGCCGCCCCGCGACGAGCGCGCGCGCCTGCCGGAGGTGGCGAAGACGATGAACGAGGCGGAGACCAAGGGCGGCCGCCTGGAGCGCGCGGTGGTCAACATCGCCGAGGCGTGGACGCTGCGCTCGCGCGTCGGCGAGCGCTTCTCCGCCACGGTGCTGGGGATCCGCGACGGGAAGGTGGAGGTGCAGATCGAGAATCCGCCCGTACGCGCCGAGGCCGCGCGCGGGGCGCACTCCGCCTGGCTCGACCTGGGCGCGCAGGTCGAGGTGAAGCTCACCGGGGTCGAGGTCGAGACCGGCAAGACGAATTTCGAGCTCGCCTGAGGTCCGGCAACGGCCGTCTCACGCAGAGATGCGGAGACGCAGAGAGCAGCTCTGCGTCTCCGCGTCTGCGCGTCAGCTCAGCAGAGCGGCGGCTGCGTGTCGCAGTTCTGGGTACACCCGCAGGTGCCGTAGCAGGTGTAGCGCGGCGTCTGGCAGCCGGGCTTGGAGACGCCGCAGTCCGGGTAGCCGGTGCACCACTCCGTCTCCACCGTGTCGTGGCCCTGCACGGTCCCGCCCCGGCCCTGCTCGTCGCCGGTGTCGAACGACTCCACCTTCAGCTCGTCGATCTGCAGCGTCAGCTTGCCCATGGATGCCTCCTGGCTGGGGGGAGAGTCGGATGGCGCCGGTGCCCTGCAGCACCTAACGCGCCTTCACTCTCGCGAATCTCGGCCGATTGGGCAACAAACAAGTGGCGCCAGGAGGCGGCGAGCGGTGGCGGCGCGATCCGCCTATCTTTCGGCTACGGCTGTAAGACTCCGAGCAACCATGCGTCCCACGGCGGAATCCAACGCCAGGGTTCGTATCCTGGTCCACTCCCTCCGGCATCTCCCGATGAAACGCTTCACGATCGCCCTTGCCCTCTCGCTCGGCGCCTCGCGGGCGGCCGCGCAGCAGGTGGTGCGGCTCCCGGCGCAGGACCGCCCCGTCGGCGGCCGCATCACCACCGTGTTCGCGGTCGGGAAGATGGAGGGGCAGCGCTGGGAGATGCTGAACAACGCCGAGCAGGCCGTCTTCGACCGCGCGGACAACCTCTACGTGCTCGACCGCGGCAACGCGCGGGTGCTGGTGTTCGACCGCGCCGGCCGCTTCGTTCGCCAGCTCGGCCACAAGGGCGGCGGCCCCGGCGAGTTCGAGGTCCCCATCGCCCTCGCGGTGCTGCAGGACGGCGGCATCGCCGTGCTCGACCTCGCGCACCAGAACCTCACCCTCTTCGGCGCGGACGGGCGCTTCCGGCGGACGGTGGCGTGGCAGCCGTCGTGGGGCTTCCCCGACCGCACGCTGGCGGCGGACGCGCGCGGCGGCGTGGTGACCCTGCTGCGCCCCGGCCTGGTCCCCGGCCCCGGCGGCGCCCTGCCGACCCGGCAGGAGCAGGCGCTGGCGCGGGTGAGCCTGGCGGGGAACGGCTCGTCGACGCGGCTCTTCACCATCCCCGACCTCTCGCCGGTGCAGCGCCAGGTGGACAACTCGGGTGGCGGCACGCGGGTGAACATGCGCATCACCGGCCCGCCGGAGTTCGCGCCGATCACGCGCTGGGGCACGCTCCCCGGCGGCGGCGTGGCGATCACCCACACGCAGCTCTACACGGTGAAGGTGCTCGACGCCAACGGGCGCGTGGTGCGCCTGCTGCAGCGCCCCGTGCCGGTGCGCCGCCCCACCGAGCGCGACCGCGAGCGCGCGCGGGAGCGGGTGCGCGAGCAGATGCGGTCCGGGCGGGGGATGATCCTGGTGACGCGCGGGGGCGGGCCCGGCGGCGGCGCCCCGGCCGGCCCGCCCCCGCTGTCGCCCGAGCGGATCGAGCAGCGCGTCCGCGAGCTGCAGTTCGCGGACACGGTGCGGACCATCCAGGGGATGACGGTGACGGCCTCCGGCAAGATCTGGGTGGAGCGCACGCCGGCGAACATCGGCGACCCCGGCCCCATCGACATCCTCACCCCCGACGGCCGCTACCTGGGCACGCTGAACGGGACGAAGCTCCCCGTCGCCGTCAGCGCCACCGGCCGCGCCGTCTACCTGGAGCGCGACGCGGACGACGTGGAGCGCGTGATCGTGCGGCAGCTCCCGGCCGGGTGGTACTGACTCGGCCGACGGCAGCGCACGCTGAAGACGCGTAGACGCGGAGAGGCGCGATGGCTCTCTCTGCGTCTCCGTGTCTCTGCGTGAGATCGGTCAGCCGGCGGCGGGCCGGGTGCCTTCCTTCGGGGCTTTGCCGAGCAGGCGCCGCACGAACGCCCCCAGGGCGACCACCGCGGCGATGATCGCCTTCTTGGCCGCGAGCAGCCCCACCAGCAGCACCTTGAAGAAGCCCGCCTTGGCCGCCAGGGTGCCCGCCACCAGGGCGCCGACCCCGTAGGCCGCGACCCTGTCGCCGCGCGTGAAGTCGGCGTACCGGTGTCCCTCGTTGAAGTCCACGAAGCCCAGCACGCCCTGCATGTCACGCTCGATGTCCGGCAGCATCGGCATCGCCGCGACGGCGTTCAGCGAGAGCACGCCGCGCCGGCCCAGCACGCGCACGTCGTAGTTGAGCCCGTGGGTGCCGGAGCTCCCCGGGTTGGCCAGCTCGCGGGCCCAGTACAGCTTGTGCGTCGCGGCGTCGTAGTGGGGACGCGCCGCCCACCCCACCAGCTCCAGCGCGGGATACCCCAGCCGCACCCGCTCCGCGTTGCCCTGGCGCGTTTCCTCCTGCATCTGGCTCAGCAGCTTGTCGTAGTCGATCTCCCCGGCGTCGTCGTCCTTCACGAAGCCGTCGTCCATGAAGGTCACCACCACGCCCCACCCGGCGTCGTCGAGCGGGCTGGTGCCGGCGGGAACGATCATCCCCAGCGGCTTTTCTCCGGGGGGATTGCCCCACCCGTCCACGATCACGCGCTCGGCGTTGTCGCCGTCGAGGAAGCGGTAGCCCGCCGGAAGCCGGAGGGTCGCGATGCCGCCGGGGAGCGCGATGGTTCCGGTCTGGTACTGCAGGCCGGCTTCCAGGCGCTCCACGTCGGGCGCGCCCTGCGCCGCGGATGGCGCCTGGCCCTGGAGGGTGGCGGGCGCGAGAATGCCGGCGGCGAGCAAGATGAGGATCCTGCGCATGTGGATACTCCGGAGAAATGGTGGGAGAACTGCGGGGGGACCTGCTCACGCACTGATAGTGTTGATTCGGGTCATTTTTCGCAACTCTGATTTTGAGGCCGTGGCTGCGGATTTGCAGCCTTTTTTCGTTCCCCCACCCATCCCCCCGACCTGGAGAGACCCATGAAGAAGCTTCGGCTGGATCCCGAAGAGCTCGCGGTCGAACCGTTCGAGCTGGAACCGGCGGTGAAGGAGGCGGACGGGACGGTTCTCGGCAACGACGCCTCGAATCCGCGAGACTGCACCGGGCCCGCGGTGAGCTGCGGGTATCCCGCGACCTGCGGCGGAACGAGCTGCGACTCGGGATATCCGGTGTGCTATCAGTGCACCTTCCACATCTGCTGATACCATTTCTGCAGATTGACTGCGCATTCAGCCAAACAGAAAGGCCTCACACGGAGTCAACGGAGTCAACGGAGAACGGCCCATCTGTCCTCCGTTTCCTCCGTTGACTCCGTGTGAGACTTTTCAGTAAAAGGTTCTCGGAATGCACATTCATTCGCCCGATCTGGTATGACACGCAGCTCGGCCGCCCGGTCGCCGCGTCGTGCTGCGACTCGGGTCTATGATTGAGCGGAACGGCAACGGCGGTCCGCTGGTTACGGGCCCAGCCGCTTCAGCAGCTCCATCGCGCGGGTGTCGAAGGCGTCCAGCGCCAGGGCGCGGCGGGTCCACGCCAGCGCCTGGACCCGGTCGCCCTGCCGCTCGTACGCGCCGGCGACGCTCGCGTGCGCCGTGGACGAGCGCGGGAAGAGCTCCGCGTTCAGCTTCAGGATCTCCAGCGCGTCCGCCCAGCGCCGCTGCGCCGCCAGCGCGCTCCCCACCTGGTCGATCCCCCACTCGGCCTCCGTGAACGCGGCCGGGTTGCGCTGCGCCTCCTCGCGGATGGCGGACGCCGCGGCGGCGGCTCCCTCGCGGTCGATCCGCGCCAGCGCCGCGGCCACCGCGGCGTCGCGGCTCCGCAAGGGGTCGGGCGCCCACCCGCTGATCTCCAGCGTAACGGTGACGGTGTCGCCCATGGTGGCGCTGCGGGCGGCGTCGAACCACGGGTTGAACCGGCTCCCCCCGGTGATCCCGAAGTCCTTCCGGGCGAGCTTCACCTCGCCCGCGAAGATGGCGATGTTCGAGCCGTGCGGGTCGGCCACGGGGGGCGCGAGCGGGCGGAAGCGCAGGGTGACCTCGCGCGTGACGCCGTGCATCGTCAGCGGCCCCGTCATCGCGAGCGCCGCGCCGGCCCGGCGGACGCGCCGGCTCTGGAAGACGATGCGGGGGAACTGCTCCGCGTCGAAGAAGTCCGCGCTGCGCAGGTGCTCGTCGCGGTGCGCGCTCCCGGTGTCGATGCTCTTCACCTCGATCACCGCGCTCACCGACGAGCGCTCCGGCCGCGCCGGGTCGTACAGCAGCGTCCCGCGCACCTGGTTGAACCGCCCGCGCACGGGGAGGTAGAGGAAGGGCACGGCGAACTCCACCCGCGAGTGCCCCGCGTCGATTCGGTACTCGGGCGGCGGCGGGACCGCCGCGGCGGAGGCCTGGGCGCGGACGGCCGCGGGCACGGAGGCGGCGACGAGCAGGAGAGCGGCGGCAAGCGGCTTCACGGTGGACCCTCGCGTCAGGGGATGGGAGATTCAGCGGCGGGGCGCGCGGGCCGGCGCTTCGGCGGCCAGCGCGACCTCGACCGTGCGCCCGCGGGGCGAGCGCTCGCGAGAGAGAAGGGTGACGCCGTCGGCCTTGCGCACCCAGAGCGTGCGCGCCCGCCCGCCGGCCACGGCTTCGATGGTCCAGCACTCCCACACGCGGCCCGCGACGCGCGCGCGGCCCTCCCCGGTCACCCGCAGGACGATGGGGTAGCTCCGGTCGTCCGCCGCCGCGCCCCAGCCGAGGAGGGAGACGCGCGCCCGCCACCCGGGGCCGAGCCGCACCGCCTGCAGCCAGATCAGCGGCGAGCTCTCGCCCGCCAGGTAGGGACCGTCTTCGGGCGGCTCGTAGCGCCTGACGCGGATGCGGTGCGTACGCGCCGTCGCCACCATCGTCCCATGAAGGGTGTCGCCGGTAAGCCACTCCTCCACGCGGTAGCGGCTGGGCCCCACGTTCTCGGCGGTGCGGTGCAGCACCTGGAGCGACGCGCGCTCCATCTCCACCGCTTCGTGGATCTCGTCCGGCTCGCCCACCCAGGTGCTCTCCATTCGCCACGCCGCCACGGTGCCGAACCGCACCGGGGATATGCTCACCCGGCCGCGCTCCGAGGCCACGACCCGGCCGCGCTCGATCGCGCGGTACACGTAGGTCCACGCCCCCGGCCGCACGCGGCTGCCGTCCACCGCGACCGGCGGCCAGTCGGACGGCGCCGGGGCTTCCTCCGCGTAGGCGGGGGTGGGGAGGAGCCCGAGCCCGGTGGTCCACCCCTTCTCCGGCCCGTCCTCCCGCGGTGCGTTTCCGCGCGCCAGGAGGAAGACCGCGGCCGCGGCGGCGCAGAGCCCCGCCGCCGCGGCGCGCCGGCGCCAGGGAGGCGGAGACGGGGCGCCGGCCGGGAGCACGACCCGCTCGCCCGCCGCGCGGCTGGCCAGGATGCGCGCGAGCAGCGCGTCGGGTGGCGCGGGCGCCGCCGCGGTGCGGGCGTCGGCCGAGACGCGGCGGAAGAACGCGACCCCCTCCGCGCAGCGTGGGCAGCGCTCCAGGTGCGCCGCCACGCGCTCCGCCTCGCGGGGCGACGCTTCGCGGTCGGCGAACCGCTTCAGCCGGCGGATGCCGGGGTGCAGGCGCGGAATGGGCGTCATCGCGGTCCCTCCAGTCGTTCCCGGAGCCGGCGGAGGGCGCGGCAGAGGCGCACCTCCGAGGCGCCGGGGGTGATCCCCAGCAGCGCGCCGATCTCGGCGTGCGTGTACCCCTCCACCTCCTTCAGCACGAACACCGCGCGGAGCGGGTCCGGCAGCCCGGCCACGGCGCGCTGCAGGTCGGCGCGCGCCGCCGCCGCGCCATCGCGCGCCGCCACGGGGAGGTCGGCGGCGAGCTCCACGTCCACCTCGCGGCGGCGGCGGTGCGCCCGCATCCGCATCAGCGCCGTGCGCGCCGTCACCGTCCGCAGCCAGGCCGCGAAGCTGCCGCGCTCCACGTAGCGCCGGAGCGCCTCGGGGAGGCCGACGAAGACGTCGTGCACCACGTCTTCCGCGTCGGCGCGGCTCCCCGTGAGCCGCCAGGCGAGGGCGAAGAGGGGCTGGGCGTGCGCGGTGTAGAGCGCCGCCAGCGCCCCGGCGCCGCCCGCGCGCGCTTCGGCGATCAGCTCCGCTTCGCTCGGCAGATGGGTGGCCACGGGCTCGCGTCGGGGTGCCGCTTCAGGGTCTCTGTAGATGAAATGCCGGGGAAGGTCCGAACCCTACAGGTGATGCCGCTTCGACTGATTGGATGTGCATTCCAATCAACGGAATGGGCTCACACGGAGTCAACGGAGTCAGCGGAGTCGTTCTCCGTTGACTCCGTTGACTCCGTGTGAGGATCTCTGTGCTGGTGTCTCCGGAGGCACATTCATTGGTCGGGTCCGGCATCGGACCCGCGGATCGTGGCCATGGAATTGCAGCCGCTTTGGGCGACGTCGGAGATCAAATCCAAGTCACGGAGGGAGCGATGAAGAAGCTGCGGCTGGATCCGGAGGCGCTCGCGGTGGAGCCGTTCGAGGTGGAAGCCAGCATGGAAGCGGAGGGCACGGTGGCCGGCAACGCCGCCACGAAGCACGCGGACAGCTGCAACTACCCGGCTACCTGCGGCGGGACGAGCTGTGACACGGGGTACCCGGTCTGCTACCAGTGCACCTTCCACCTCTGCTGAGGTCGAAGCGCGGAGACGCGGAGACGCAGGGAGAGCCGCCGTGCCTCTCCGCGCCTCCGCGTTTCCGCGTCTCCGCGTGAGACGATCCGTTACAGCACCCGGCGGCCGTTGAGGATCTTCAGGAACGAGCGCCCCCGCAGCTCGTCGAGCGAGAGGCCGGTCATCTCCAGCGCCTCCCGCTCGGTGAGCGCCCCGCAGTTGATCCCCCGCAGGAAGTAGTTCAGCAGCCCCTGCCCCGTGGCCGCGTCGTCGAACACGTCGCCCACCAGCGTGGCCTGCGCCGCCTTCTCCACGAAGTTCTTCAGCCGCGCCCCGGCGCTCTCCACGCTCTCCAGGAAGAACGCGAACACGGCGGCGTAGCGCGTGGGGATCTGCGCCGGGTGCAGGTCCCACCCCTGGTAGAAGCCCCCCACCAGCGAGTGCCGCACGTCGTCGTAGTGCAGCTTCCAGGCGCGGTGCACGCTCGCCCGGTTCTCCGCCTCCTGCGCGGCGGTGAGCGGCGCCCCTCCGGGCGTGGGGCGATGGACGGGGACCGGCATCACCGTGGTCGACCCATCGGAGAGCCAGACGCCGGTGCCGGCGAGCGAGACCTGCATGGCGTGCTTGGCGTAGTCGCACGCCGGGTGGCGCATGTGCTGGTGCGCGGCGGTGATCCCCACGCCGGCCGTGTAGTCGTAGGTGCCGAAGTGCGCGGCGGTGACGCGGCCGCTCCCCGCCCGCACCAGCTCCGGGAGCATGCAGCGCCCCTCGGGGCCGATGATGGCCTGCGGCACCTCCACCATCAGCTCGAAGCGCAGCGCCCCGTCCGCCAGCCCCAGCTTCGGCTCCAGCGCCTCGAGCGCGGCCACGAAGAACTCCACCTGCTCCGGCAGCGCCACCTTGGGGAGCGTCAGCACGAAGTTCGGTGGGAGCGCGCCGCCGGTCGCCTCCACCAGCGTGGTGAGGAAGAGGTCCAGCGTGCGCACGCTGCGGCCGCGCAGCTCCTCGCTGAGCGTCTTCACGCGGATGCCGAGGAAGGGCGGGAGCGTCCCCTCAGAGAACCCCTTCGCCACCTCGCGCGCCACCGACTCGGCGTGGCCGTCTTCCTCCGCGTCCGGCCGGTTGCCGTAGCCGTCCTCGAAGTCGATGCGGAAGTCCTCCACCGGCTCGCGCTCCAGCTTCTCCACCACGCGGGCATGGACGCGCTCCGCCAGCCCGGCGTCCGCGAGCCCCAGGGCCGCGGCGAGCGTGGCCGCGTCGGGGGCGTGGTCGCGCAGGGCGCGGAGCGCCACCTGGCCGAGCTTGCCGGTGGAGTCGGAGCGGAAGAGCTGCGCGCCGCCGTAGACGGTGTGCACCGGCTGGCGGGCGCCCCCCTCGCCGGGGTAGCGGGCGGCGAAGGCCTCGTTGGCGCGGGTGAGGCGCGAGGCGGCGACGTCGAGGTCCTCGAGAGTGAGCGAAGCGGGCATCCGTTGGGTTCAGCCGTTGTAGATGGTGCCCTTGCGGGCGCGGTACAGCTCCAGCACGGCGTTGGCCTCGTCGCGGAGCATGCCGTGCACGACCTCGATCCCCCGCTCCTGCATGTAGGCGTACGACTCGGGGAAGACGGGGCCCTCTTCGAAGCTCAGGCGCCGCGCGTCGTCGCGGTGCGCGCCGCAGACCAGGCGGGTGACGCCGCTCCAGAGGGTGGCGCCCAGGCACATCGCGCAGGGCTCGCAGCTCGTCACCAGCTCGTGCGCGGGCCCGCCGGGGAGGCGCAGCGAGAAGACGCCGAGCCGCGCCTGCGCCTGCATGAACGCCATGATCTCGCCATGCAGCGTGCAGTTGCTCAGCCGCACCACGCTGTTCACCCCCACCCCCACGACCCTCCCGCTCTCCCGCTCGAACACCACCGCGCCGAAGGGGCCGCCGGTGCCGCGCAGCACGTTCTGCCGCGACAGCTCCACGGCCACGCGCATCCGCGCCTCGTCCGACCCGTAGGCCGCGTCGAGGTCCACGGCCGAGGAAACCCAGTCGGGAAGGGAAATCGTAACGTTCGGGAGGTCCATCGCGTCTATCACGGGTAGATGAAGACCGGCTCGCCGCATCCGGGCGGTGCCCGGCGCCGGGGGCGGCCCGCAGGATAACGCGGGCGCCGCGAACGGGCCAGCCTGCGCACCGCGTTTCCCGGATCCGACGGCCGGATCGGGGTGGCGCGGAAGATTGTCCCGTAGTATCCTGTCGCCAGCCGTCTCGTGCCCTCACCCTCTCTCGGCATTGTTCCGCGAGCGGCTACTCCGTGCTATTCTACCCCCTTCGCTCCCCTACGAGAGTCCCCCGAAGTCCGCGCCCCTGCTGCGGACCGGCGGCGCTCGCCACGCCCGTGCTCCCGTGACGCACCGCCGGTCTCCGCACCCTCCCCTCTCCGAAGCCCTGCCCCCGCGCGCGCTCGAGTCGCTCTCGATCCCCGAGGCGGCCGACGGCGAGACGGCGGTCGAGGCGCTCCGGCGCAGCGAGGCCTACTTCCGGGCGCTGGTGGAGAACGCGCGCGACCTGATCCACGTGATCAACGAAGACCGCACCACGCGCTACGTCACCCCTTCGGCGAAGCACCTGCTGGGGTGGGACCCGGCGGAGGTGGTCGGCAAGAACGCCCTGGAGCTGGTGCACCCCGACGACGTGGAGCCGGCGCTGGAGCAGATCCGCCTGGCCCGCGAGAAGCCCGGCTCCGGGCGGCCGATCACCGTGCGCGTGCGCCACCGCGACGGCTCGTGGCGGGTGTTCGAGGCGGTGGGGCGCAACCTGCTCGACGACCCGCGGGTGCGCGGCATCATCGTCAACTCGCGCGACGTCACCGAGCGGCGGCGCGCCGAGGAGCAGAGCCTGCGGCTGGCGGCCTTCGCGCGCGAGAACCCCAATCCCATCTTCGAGCTCTCGCCCGACGGCGCCGTGGTCTGGGTGAACGCGGCCGGGCAGCGGCTGGTGGCGTCGCTGGGGGTGGACGGGCCCGCGCGGGTGCTCCCGGAAGACCACGCCGCGCTGCTGCGGCAGGCGGTGTCCGACGGCGTCGGCGCGCGCGAGCGGGAGGCGCGGGTGGAGGGGCGGGTGTTCGCCTGGAGCTACCATCCGCAGCCCGCCCTGGGCACCGTGCACCTCTTCGGCGAGGAGGTGACGGAGCGCAAGCGGGTGGAGGGGCGGCTGCTGCACGACGCCGTGCACGACGCGCTCACCGGGCTCCCCAACCGCCACCTCTTCATGCAGCGGCTGGGGGAGAGCCTCTTCCGCTTCAACCAGGGGGGCGGCCAGTTCGCGGTGCTCTTCCTGGACCTGGACCGCTTCAAGGTGGTGAACGACTCGCTCGGCCACCACGTGGGCGACGAGCTGCTGGTGGCCGTCGCGCGGCGGCTGCAGGAGAGCGTGCGCGCGGGCGACACCGTGGCCCGCTTCGGCGGCGACGAGTTCGCCATCCTGCTGCGCGACCTGGAAGACACCGCCGACGCCACCGCCATCGCCACGCGCGTGGCCGACGCCGTGGCCGCACCGGTGAACCTGAGCGGCTACGAGGTGTTCACCTCGGCCAGCATCGGCATCGCGCTGGCGTCGAACGGCTACGAGCGCCCCGAGTACCTGCTGCGCGGCGCCGACATGGCCATGTACCAGGCCAAGGGGAGCGCCGGGCTGGCGTGGGAGGTGTTCGACCGGGGGATGCACGCCCGGGCGCTCACCCGGCTGCAGATGGAGACCGACCTGCGCCGCGCCCTGCACCGCGGGGAGTTCCGCCTCCACTACCAGCCGATCGTCTCCCTCTCCACCGGCTGGATCGCCGGGGTGGAGGCGCTGGTGCGCTGGGAGCACCCCGACCGCGGCCTGGTGGAGCCGGCGGACTTCATCGCCATGGCCGAGGAGACGGGGGCGATCGTGCCGCTGGGCGAGTGGGTGGTTCGCGAGGCCTGCCGGCAGCTCGCGGAGTGGCGGGCCGAGCTGGGGGTGTCGATCGCGGTGAGCGTGAACCTCTCCGCGCGGCAGATCGCGCACCCGGGGCTGGTGGAGGGGGTGCGCGGCGCGCTGGAGGCCGCGGGGCTGGAGCCGGCGGACCTCAACCTCGAGATCACCGAGAGCGCGCTGCTCGAGACCGCGGCCGCCGAGGGGGTGCTGGCCGAGCTGCGCGCGCTGGGGGTGGAGATGCAGCTCGACGACTTCGGCACCGGCTACTCGTCGCTCTCCGCGCTGCACCGCCTGCCGATGCAGGCGCTCAAGGTCGACCGCACCTTCGTGAGCCGCATGGAGGGGGGAAACGCGCCCTCGCAGCTGGTGCGCACCATCGCCCTGATGGCGCGCGGGATGGAGCTGACGGTGATCGCCGAGGGGGTGGAGACCGCCGCGCAGCTCGCCGAGGTGCGGGAGATCGGCTGCGACTACGCGCAGGGCTACCTCATCTCGCGCCCGCTCCCCGCGGAGGCGCTCCGGGCGCTGCTCGTCTCGCGCCCCGTCTGGTAAACCCGACAGATCGTCTCTCACGCAGAGACACAGGGGACGCAGGGAGGCGCCGCGAGCTCTCCGCGTCTCCGCGCCTCTGTGTGGGATGTCTGTGCGGGATGTCTGCGTGGGATGGTCGTGGGTCTTTTCAACTGGTACTATTTCTCGCTACGCTCCGCCGCTTCGAGCGCACGCATGATCTTTCGAATCGAACGGACAAGGATGCGGACCCTGATCCCCCGACTCGCGCCGCTCGCGCTCGCCGCCCTGCTCGCCTCGTGCGGCGGGGGCGACGGGCGCGAGGTGCTCACCATCTACTCGCCGCACGGGCGGGAGATGCTGCAGGCGTTCGAGAAGAAGTACGAGGCGCTGCACCCCGACGTGGACGTGCAGTTCATGGACATGGGCTCGCAGGAGGTGCTCGACCGCCTGCGCAGCGAGCGCGCCAACCCCCAGGCCGACGTCTGGTGGGGCGCCCCCGCCACGAACTTCGAAGACGGCGCGCGCGACTCGCTGCTGGCCGCCTTCACTCCCAGCTGGGCCGGCGCCCTCCCGGCCGACGCCAGGTCGAAGGACGGCCTCTGGTACGGCACCTACCTCACGCCCGAGGTGATCGCCTTCAACAGCGCCGCCGTCCCCGCCGCGCAGGCGCCGAAGGACTGGGACGAGGTGCTGGATCCGCGCTGGAAGGGGAAGGTGCTGATCCGCGACCCCATGGCGAGCGGCACCATGCGCGCCATCTTCGGGATGGTGATCCACCGCGGCATCCGCGCGGGGCGCGACACGGCGGCGGGCTTCGACTGGCTCCGCCGGCTCGACGGCCAGACGCGCGAGTACGTGCTCAATCCCACCCTCCTCTACCAGAAGCTCGCGCGGCAGGAGGGGCTGATCACCCTCTGGGACCTCCCCGACATCGAGGCGCTGAAGGCGAAGGGCGCCGCGTGGCCGATCGACTACGTGCTCCCCACCAGCGGCACCCCGGTGCTGGTGGACGGGATCGCCGTGGTGCGCGGCACCAAGCACCCGGAGCGCGCCCGCGAGTTCGTGGAGTGGGCGGGCGGCCCCGGCGTGGTCCCCGCCGCCCGCGAGTTCTTCCGCCTCCCCGCGCGCAACGACGTCCCCGACGACTCGCTCCCGCCCGGCCTGCGCACCGTCAAGGCCGCGCTCCGCCCCGAGCCCCTCGACTGGGCCCTCCTCCAGCAGAAGACCCCCGAGTGGATGCGCTACTGGGACGAGCACGTGCGGGGAAAGGGTCCGCGATGATGCCGTCGAGGGAGTCCGCGAAGGCGGACTTTGGGCCGTTGTTCCGCCTTCATTCGCCCCTCTAATGCTAGCCCTCGAATCCCTCACCCGGCGCTTCGGCGACACCGTGGCGGTCGACGCGATCTCGCTCGAGGTGGCGGAGGGCGAGTTCCTGACGCTGCTTGGGCCCAGCGGGTGTGGGAAGACGACGACGCTGCGGATGATCGCCGGCTTTGAGCACCCGACCAGCGGCCGCGTGGTGATCGCCGGGCGCGACGTGACGGCGCTGAAGCCGCAGAAACGCGACGTCGGGATGGTCTTCCAGAACTACGCGCTCTTCCCGCACCTGGACGTGTGGGACAACGTGGAGTTCGGCCTCCGCTCCCGCGGCGTCTCGCGCGCCGAGGCAAAGCCCAAAGTCGAGCGCGCGCTGGCGCTGGTGGAGATGGAGGGCTACGGCGCGCGGAAGGTGCAGGCGCTCTCCGGCGGCCAGCAGCAGCGCGTCGCCCTCGCGCGCGCCCTGGCTCCCGAGCCGCCGCTGCTCCTGCTCGACGAGCCGCTCTCCAACCTCGACGCCGCGCTGCGCGAGCGTACCCGGGCCGAGCTCCGCGCGCTCCTCAAGCGCCTGGGGATGACCGCCATCTTCGTCACGCACGACCAGGAAGAGGCGTTCGCGCTCTCCGACCGCATCGCGGTGCTCAGCCGCGGCGAGCTGCAGCAGCTCGGCACCCCCGAGGAGTTGTACGCGAAGCCCGCGAATCCCTTCGTCGCGGGATTCCTTGGCCGAGCCAACTTTCTTCCCGCCACGGTCGAGGGGCCGGCCGGCGACCGCATCTCCTGCCGCCTGGACGCCGGCCCGCTCTGGCCCGCGCACCCCGCGGACGGCGTCGATGCGCGCGCGGGGGCGAAGGTGCGGGTGATGGTCCGCCCCGAATCGCTCTGCCTGGTCCGCGATCCATCGGTGGACGGACTGCAGGGACGCGTGCTGGACCGCCGCTTCGCCGGGGCGCTCTCCTTCTACCGCATCGCCGTGAACGGCGGCCCCGAGGTGCTGGTTCAGGGCGGCGCGTTCGATGCCGATCCGGGGGACGAGGTGCGCGTCGCCGCCACGCCAGGCGCCGCGATCCTCGCCTTCCCCACGGTTGACGGGGGCTGATCTCCTGCGCCTCTGTGTCTCCGTGTAAGACGGCCGTTAAGAGTCCGTCGGATGACCCGACACTCCCCGCCCGCCATCATCCGCCCCTTCGACGACGCCGACCGCGCCGCCGCTGCTGACCTGATCGTCGCCGAGTGGCCTCACCGCGCGGACGAGGCGGTGCCGCTTCGCGAAGGCGACTACCTCCCCGCCGCGCCCCGCTGGACGGGAGAGGACGCGTCGGGACGGCCGGTCGCCTACGCCTCGCTCTGGCGCGTCGCCGGCGACCGCTTCCGCATGGACCTGGTGGTCGCGCCGGATTGGCGGCGGCAGGGGATCGGCAGCAGGATGATGGAGGTTCTGGTCGAGGCCGCCTCGTCCCACGGCGCCGCTACGCTCCAGGCGCGCGCCTATGCCTCCGCCGCGGAATCGCTCCGCTTCCTGGAGCGCCGCGGCTTCGCCGAGACGATGCGGATGGTGGGGATGCGGCTGGACCCGCGCGAGATCGACGCGGACCGGCTCGCGGCCTACGAGCGCCGCGCAGCCGAGCAGGGCTTCGCGCTCACCACGCTCGCCGACCTGCATCGAGAGGATCCGCAGTGCTGGCGGAAGCTCTGGGCGCTGTACGGCGCCGCGCAGGAAGGCTGGGCCGATCCCGATCCGCGCCCGGGTCCGATCCAGCCGCTCTCCTATGAGGCCTTCCTCGCCCGCAGTGCCGAGCTCCCGCCCGACCCGCAGGCCTTCTTCATCCTCGTCAAGGACGGACGATACGCGGGCTTCTCCGGTTCGCTGGGAACAGTGGTGCACCCGGAGCTCCGCGGCCTGGGCCTCGCGAACGCGCTCAAGGCGCGCGCGGCACTGCACGCCCGCGCCACCGGCGTGGAGACGCTCGAGACCTCCACCGGAAACGCGGCGATGCGACGGGCGAACGAGAACGTCGGCTACCGCGTTACCTACACCGAGGTCCGCCTCGTCCGCCGCATCACATCGCCGTGAAGGCGCTCACCCGCACTCGGCCGCCTGGCAGGTGCGATCGGCACCCGACTCCTCGCACCCGTTGCCGCAGAAGCTCGGGGAGAGCTGGCAGGTCCCCCCGCACGACAGGATGTTGCAGCTGTAAAGATTGGGATCGAGGGTGTCCGGCGGGTCGTCGGAGTGCCCACGGACGGTGCCGACCGTCGGCACCGCGCCGATGCGCGTGTCGAACGTCTCCACCTCCAGCGCGTCCAGCTCCAGCCTCAGCTTGCGCATGCTGGTTCCAGGGTAGGGAGTCGTGGCCGCCCCTGCTCAGCAGGGCGGGGCGCTTGGCGGGACTGCGCAGCGAGCGGCAGGGTCCCAGGAGACCCAGCACGCATCGGGGTAGCCCGTCACGCACGGCGGGTCGCAGGTTCCGTTGCAGCTGTACTGGCAGCTGACCGGCGGTACCATGGATGGCTTGCTGTTCGCCAGCACGGTCCCGGCACCGGTGCCGGGGAGCGCCGTCTCGAAGGTGTCGACGGCCAGGTCATCCAGCTCCAGCCTCAGCTTGCGCATCTCGACCTCTCAGTAGGGGTAGGGACAGGTGACGGGGAACCCGTGCGTGCACGTGTACGTGCAGTCGCAGTTCGTCTGGCAAGTTGCCGCGCAGGTGTTGCCGCAGTACGTCGGCGGCGTGGCGTGCGCGTGCACGGTTCCCTTTCCCGCGAGCGGCCGCTCTGTGGCGAACGTATCGACACGCAGCTGCTCGATGTCGAGTCGCATCTTCTTCATCATCTTCTCCGGTGTGGGTGAGTGAATGATCAAAGCTATTCTTTCAGGACAGGATCCGGAAGGCGCCCGCAGGTGGCGATGCGCCGTTCCTCTCCGCGCCTCTGCGTCTCTGCGTGAGATCTGGCGTCACGGAGGCGCGAGCGATTGATTGGTCGCGCGGTGAATCCCTCGAAGCGGAGAGCGATGCGACGCGGAACGTGGCTGCTGGCGGCGGTGGTGGTGGGGATCCTGCTCTGGCTGGTCCTCTATCCCAACGTCTACGTGCTGGGCGACAGCTTCCTGGACGCGGGCCGCGTCACCGGCGCGCACTACGCCCGCTTCTTCGGCAGCGCGTCGGAGCTGAAGGCGCTCTGGAACAGCGTGTGGATCTCGCTCGCCAGCGTGGCGCTCTCGGCGCTGGTGGGCGTGCCGCTGGCCTTCCTCTTCGCGCGCCGCGACTTCCCCGCGCGGCGGGTGCTGGGCGGGCTGGCGGCGATGCCGGTGCTCCTCCCGCCGCTGGTCGGCACCATCTCCTTCCTCTTCCTCTACGGCGAGACGGGGTTCCTCACCCGCGGCGTGCAGCTGGCGCTGGGGATGCGCGAGGCGCCCTGGCGGCTCGACGGCGCCTGGGCGGTGCTGCTGGTACACGCCTACACCATGTACGTCTACTTCTATCTCTTCGTCACCGCCGGCCTTGCGCGCCTGGACTCCGCCTACGCCGAGGCCGCCGCGGCGCTCGGGGCGGGGCGATGGACCACGCTCCGCCGCGTGACCCTGCCGATGCTCGCCCCCGCGCTCGGCGGCGCGTCGCTGCTGGTGTTCATGACCTCCATGGCGTCGTTCAGCGCGCCCTACGTGTTCGGCGGAGGGTTCCGGGTGCTCACCACGCAGCTCTACGCCAGCAAGCTCAACGGCGAGGGCGGGCTGGTGGCGGTGGAGGCGGTGGTGCTCGCGCTCGTCTCCCTCGCCTTCCTGATCCCCCTGCAGCGCTACGAGGGCGCGCGCGACTACACCGGCGCGTCCAAGGGCCTGGGCGCCGCGCCGCCCGCGGCGGGCGGGCGCGGATGGATGCTCACGCTCGCGGCGGCCGCCTTCGTCGGCTTCCTGCTGCTGCCGCACCTCACGGTGCTGCTGGTGTCGTTCGTCCCCGAGGGCACCTGGACCACGCAGGTGCTGCCCCCGGTGTACTCCGCCGAGCCGTACAGGCGGATGTTTTCCGACCCCGAGCAGCTGCGCCCGGTGCTCAACTCGCTGCAGATGGCGACGGTGGCGACGCTGGCGAACGTCGCCTTCGCCTTCGCCGCCGCGTACCTGCTGGCGCGCACGCGGGTGCGGGCGAAGGGCCTGGTCTCCGCGCTGGTGGCGCTCCCCTGGGCGCTCCCCGGCACCGTGCTGGCCATCGCGCTGGCGACCACCTTCAGCGTGAACCGCCCGCTGGAGGGGCGCATCGTGCTGGTGGGCACCTTCGCGATCCTCCCGCTCGCCTACTTCATCCGCAACGTGCCGCTGGTCACGCGCGCCGCGCTCTCCTCCTTCCGCCAGCTCGACCCCGCGCTGGAAGAGGCCGCCGCCTCGCTGGGCGCATCCCCCGCCACGTCGATGCGGCGCGTGGTGCTGCCGCTGGTGCTGCCGGGGCTCGCGGCGGGGGCGCTGCTGGCGTTCGTGACGGCGCTGGGCGAGTTCGTCGCGTCCATCCTCCTCTACACCAACCGCACGCGCCCCATCAGCATGGAGATGCTCTCGCAGCTGCGCGCCTTCGACTTCGGCGGCGCGTCGGCGTACGGGGTGCTGCTGATGATCCTGGTCGCGCTCGCCTTCGCCTTCGGCTACCGCAACGTCGCCGACGAGCGCTGATCCGACGTTCCCCTCCGCGCCTCTGCGTGAGAGCAGGCCGGCTCTTCAGTAATCCTCGTCGCCGATGGGAGAGCCGGGGGGCGGGGCGAGGGGCTCGCGGCGCTCGCGCGGCTCCCAGGGGCGGTCCAGGAAGCGGCCGATGTCCTCCACCAGGAGCTGCACGTGCGCGTCCCGCGCGGGGTCGAGCGCGGCGCCGTGCAGCCCCGTGCGCAGCAGGCGGAGGCGCTGGGCGGCCACCGCGCGCACCTGCGGCATCGGCGCGGTGGCGGCCAGGTCCATCAGCCGCTCCACCATCGAGCGCTGGACGGCGCGCGCCAGCTCGCGGCGGTAGGGGTCCGGCCCGGGATCGGCGAAGACGGCGGAGGCGGTGCGCGCCAGCACCTCGTCCAGGTCCGGGAGCGAGCGGTCGAGCGCGCGCTGCTCCACCAGCCGGGCGGCGCGCTGCGGGTCGAAGAGGAGCGCGAAGGTCATGTCCGCCGCCGACGCCGCGGGCGAGACCGCGTCGAAGACCAGGCCGGTGTAGCGCGGGAAGAGCTCGCGGTGCGGGTCGAAGGTATAGGGGCGCGGCGGGAGCAGGTCGAGCACGGGCTTCGGCAGCGCCAGCTCCTCGGGGCTCACGGTGCGCAGCACCTCGGCCAGCGCGCGCCGCTGGTCGGCGGCGGGAACGGCGCGCGGCGGGTCCTGCCCGTCGCCGCGCAGGGCGTAGGCGTACGATTGGCCGCCGATCAGCTTGGTGGCTGCCTCGGCCTGGTAGCGGTGGTGCAGGTAGAGGGGGACGAGCGCCTCCTCCATCGTCGCCAGCGGCATCCCCGCGCGGATGGCGTTCTCGCCGAAGCGCGAGAGGGCGGCGCGGCGCACCTGCATCACCCGCGCGAGCTCGGCGGCGGCGTCGGTGCCGTTGTCCCACAGGTGCGTCCGCGGGTGCGCGCTCCCGGTGGGGCGCGCGTCCTGGTCGGAGAGGAAGGTGAGCCCGCGCGCCCGCGCGTCGGTGAGGATGCGCTCCAGCGCCGCCGGCTGCTCGGCGCCGCCGGCGAAGTCCGTGTAGCCGTAGGTGATGGCGACCTTGTCCCAGGCGCCGATCCCCTCGGGGTAGGCGTCGGAGAGGTCGATGCGGCCGTCCGCCGTCAGCTTCACCAGCGGGTGCGGGTAGTCCATCACCGACACGCGCCCCTGCGCGCTGGCGACGTAGTTGTGCGCCAGCCCCAGCGTGTGCCCCACCTCGTGCGCGGCGAGCTGGCGCAGGCGGGCGAGCACCATCCGCTCCACCTCGGGGGCGCGCTCGTCGCCGCGCGCGTAGGGGGAGAGCAGCCCCTCGGCGATCAGCCAGTCCTGCCGCGCGCGCAGCGAGCCCAGCGTCACGTGGCCCTTGATGATCTCGCCGGTGCGCGGGTCCACCACGCTGGCGCCGTAGCTCCAGCCGCGGGTGGCGCGGTGCACGTACTGGATCACGTTGTAGCGCACGTCCATCGGGTCCGCGCCCTCGGGGAGGAGCTCCACGCGGAAGGCGTTGCGGTACCCCGCGGCCTCGAACGCCTGGTTCCACCAGCGCGCGCCCTCCAGCAGCGCGGTGCGCACCGGCTCGGGCGCGCCGCGGTCCACGTAGTAGACGATGGGCTCCACCGGCTCGCTCACCGCGGCGGCGGGGTCGCGCTTGCGCAGCCGGTGCCGCGAGATGAAGCGCTGCGTCAGCGGCTGTCCGATGGGCGTGGCATAGTCCGCGTACTCGATCCCGGAGAACCCCGCGCGCGGGTCGCTGCGGCGCGGCACGTACCCCGGCTCGGGGAGGCGCACGAACGAGTGCCGCTCGCGCACCGTGATCGCCTCGGGGGTCGGCGTCACGTCGCGGACGTAGTTGCCGGGGTTGTCGCCGGTGAAGGTGAGGGTGACCTCGATCTCGCTGTTGCGCGGAAAGGCCTTGAGGTTGGGGAGATAGAAGGCGCTGCGGGTGGCGTCGAGCCGGAAGTCGCCCTGCCGCGCGCGCCTGAGCGCGGGGACCACGCCGTGCGCGTCGCGGAGCGCGAAGTCGGTGGCGTCGACCAGCACGCGGCCGTCGCTCTCGGCGGCCACGGTGAAGCCCCAGAGCACCGACTGGGCGAAGGAATTCTCCACGTCCTGCCGCTCGTCGGGGTCGGTGGTGACGGCGCGGAAGGCCTGGTTGGGCTGCACCATCAGCACCCGCGGGCCGGAGCGCTCGAAGCGCACGATGCGCGTGTCGCCGAGCTGCCCGCGGTCCAGCCCGATGTCGTTGCTCCCCACGCCGGCGGGGAGCGACACCTGGTAGATCAGCTCCTGCCCCAGCGGCGGGAGCTCCATCCACAGCTTTCCGCCAGCCGCGTCCCAGTAGAGGGGGATGAAGCCGTCCTTCTTCTCCAGCCCGCGCGTCTTGTCGGCGATGCTCGGGAGCGGCTGCTGCGCGTGGGCGTGCGGCGACAGGGCGAGCGAGAGCGCCACGGCCGCGGCGCCTGCGAGGCGGCGGATCATCGGTCCTCCGGGGGATGGAGCGGATTCGGGCGGGAATGTGCCCGGGAAGATACAAGGTCTTTCTTCAGCTCACATCCCCGTCATGTCGTGCTCCATCACGGCGCCCATGACCGTGTTGATGCGCGCGGCCTGCTCGGGGCGGAGGATGCGGGCGCGGCTGGAGAGGTACGCGGCCCAGGTGCGCGCGGCGGCGGCGTTCGCGGCATCCGCGTCGGAGCCGACCCGCGTGCGGAGGCGGGCGGCGTGCTGCTCGCAGGCGGCGGCGAGGGCGCGCTCCTGCGCGCGGTCCAGCCGCGCGAGCCGGTCGATCCGCGCCACCTCGCCGCGGCAGGCGCCGGGCGCCAGGAGCTGGATCCCCTCGGCCGAGGCGGTGTCGCCGCGCGCGGCCCAGGCGGCGGGGAGACCGGCGCGCAGGTAGGGGAGCGCGCGCTGCTGCTGCGCGAAGACGCCGTCGGGGTTGTCGAGCCAGACCCAGGCGTGGACCATCGTCAGCAGGTTCCTGCCGCCGGGGCCGATCTTCCCCTTGTCGATGCGGCGCTGCACCAGCCAGTGCAGCACCGGCCGGTCCGCCGTGGCCGCGCTCGCCAGCCGCGCGACGTCGTGCGTGTGCCAGTGGTCCTCCGCGCCCGCGAAGCCCTCCGGGAGCGGCTCGCCGGGGCGCCGGTAGATGGAGTACGCCACGCCCACCAGCACCTTCCGCCCGCCGACGTTCGCGTACTGCAGCGTGGAGGGACGCCGCAGGTCCAGCGACTCGCCGACCAGGTCGCGGCGGTACCAGTGCTCCCCCATCAGCGGCGACTCCTGGCCGAAGAGCCGGAAGCCGTCCTTCACCGCGTTCGCGTGGTCGCGGTAGCGCTCCGTCGCCGCGCGCACCGCCTCGATCTGCGCCCGCAGCGCCGCCGAGTCGCGCGCGGAGGACGGCGCGGCCGCGTGCATCGCGTGCGCGTGCTCCTGCGCGAGGGCGGACGCCGGAAGCGCGGCCGCGGCGAGCAGGGCCAGAAGAGAGATGGACTTCATCGATCGATAGCCGTCACGGGTGCATCAAGGCCATGGACACACCAGGAGATACACCCGTGCGGACGCCTCCGTTTGGCTGGATGATTTGACCCCTATAACGGACGGCGATATAATATCGATCGTTATAGTCAACTCAACAAGTTCGCTTGAAAGGCCCTATGATCAGGCTTCCCACGGATCGTCCACCCACCCATCCAGGCGAGATGCTGCTGGAGGAGTTCATCCAGCCGCACAACCTGTCGCTGGCCGAGACCGCGCGCCGGCTCCGGATCTCCTATCCGCGGCTTCACGAAATCGTGCATGGCAAGCGAGGCGTGACGACGGATACCGCGCTACGCCTGGAGGCTCTCTTCGGGATGGATGCTGATTTCTGGCTCGACCTTCAGCGCGATTGGGACCTGTGGCACGCGCTGCGCTCGCCTCTGGCCAGGGAGTTGGAAGCCATCCCACCGCTTACGCACGCCTGACGTCATCCCGAATCGCATCTTCAACTGTTGTTCCGCAACTCCCCCACCGACGTCATCCTGAGGCCGGTCAAGCTGCATTCCTCGATCCGGCAAAGACTTGGCAGGCCGAAGGATCTATCGCCGGTCGATTCAGATCCGCCGACGGATTGCACGGCCGATCTACGCATCTGGCACCAGATCTGGCTGGAGAGTCGGTGCGCCTCGCCGACTCACGTGCTGACGCGGTTATAGATCCTTCGGCCTGCGAGCCGTTTCGCAGCGATGGTTGGAGCGTGGCCGGCCTCAGGATGACGTCCTTGGGGGAATGCGCGGCGATACCCGAACTCGACGGCTGGATGCGCTGAGATCCTTCTCAGCCGCGGATCGCGGGAAGGACGTCGGTGAAGAGGAAGTCGAAGGCGGAGACCCAGCGGGCGTCCTGGTTCCAGCCGGTGGAGACCATCACCAGGTCGTATTTGGGGACGATGAAGATCCACTGCCCGCCGGTGCCGGAGGCGACGATCACGTCGCCCGTCTCGTCGCGCGGGTTCAGCGGGTCGTCGAGCGAGGCGATCCACCAGAGGTAGCCATAGCCCATGGCGTGGCTCCCCAGGTTGAACGACGGCACCGCCGCCCGCCGCGTCGACGCCCGGATCCACGCCTCGGGAACGACCTGCCGTCCGCCCCAGCGCCCGCCGTCGAGCACCAGCTGCCCCACCTTCAGCGCGTCGCGGGCGCGCAGCAGCAGCCCGCCGCCGGTGTGCGGGAAACCGTCGCCCGGGTTGCGGTACCACGCGTAGCCGCGCATCTGCAGCGGCTCGAAGAGGCGGTCGGCCGCGAGCGAATCCACCCGCTCCCCCTCCACCCGCCCCACGATCCCGCCGAGCGCGATCACCCCGCCGCTCACGTACTCCCAGCGCGTTCCCGGCTGCTCGCGCATCGGCCAGTCCACCACGAAGCGCACCCAGTCGCCCGACGATTCGTTGAGCTGCTGCAGCGGCGAGCCCGCGTACGGGTTCTCGCTCCAGTCGAGCCCCGTGCGCATGGTGAGCAGGTCCTCCACCCGCAGGGCCCGCTTGCGGTCGTCGAGGTTGCGGATGGGCTGGTAGTCCGGGAAGAAGCCCACCACCGGCTGGTCCACCGCGACCCTCCCGTCTCCCACCGCGATCCCCGCCAGGAGCGAGGTCACGCTCTTGCTCACCGACTGCAGGGTGTGGGCGCGGTCGGCCGTCCACCCGTTGAAGTAGCGCTCCCACGCCAGCTTCCCGTGCCGCGCCACCAGCACGGCGTCGATCGCCCCGTATCCCCCGTCCTCGATGCGCGCCGCCAGCGCCTCCAGCCGCGCCGCGTCGAGCCCCTCGGCCGAGGGGCTCGACACCGGCCACCCGTCGTCCATGGCGACGGGGTCCGGCGTCGGCGCCATCCCCGCCGGGTCGGACCCGCACGCCCCCAGCGCGCCGAGCGCCAGGAGCTGCACCAGCCGCACGAGGGTCGATCGGATCATCGTTCCACCCGACGAGGGGACTCTCGGTCTACCGGTTCAGCCAGTACGTCGCCTTGATCAGCAGCACGTTGCGCGACGCGTGGTCGAACACGCTGCTGGTGCTGTCGCCGAAGTGGAAGGAGCCGTCGGAGCTGGCCCCGCCGCGGTCCTGCTGCCAGACGAAGAAGAGGGTGGAGCCGGGGCGGTACTCCCAGCGCAGCACCGCGTTGCCGCGCAGCGACCCGAAGGTGAAGTCGTCGTTCTCGGTGCGCGTGAACGGGTCGAACTCGTAGGTGCGCGGCCGCGCCAGCGAGCGGTAGTTGCCGAAGTCGTTCGCCGACACGAAGGGCTGCGCGTAGAGCTGCAGGCTCAGCGTGGGGGTGAAGGTCCAGTCCAGCCGCGTCGACATCGCCACCTCGGTGTGGTCGTCGCTCGCGAACACGTAGCGGGTGCCGAAGGTCTCCGTGGCGGCCGGGTCGTCCTCGGCGGTGATGAACTGGATGGCGTCGCGCGCGCGAGTGAACTCGGGCGTCACGCTCAGCCGCACGGACGAGGTGGGCCGGTAGTTCAGGCTGGCGTAGGCATACTTCCGGTAGGCGCCGCCGCCGTCACCGTAGTTCAGCCCCCACCCCACCGAGAACGGCTTGCGGTCGTCGGAGCTGACGTCGATCCCCACGTTCCAGTACGTGGGGCGGCGGATGAGCGGCCCGCCGAAGGCGGAGCGGTCGTCGTAGCGCGGCAGGTTGTAGTTGCCGAAGATCCCCGCGAACCAGAAGTTCTTGAGCTGCCCGTTGACCCCGCCGCCGACGCTGTTGAAGATCAGGTCGTTCCCGTAGTTCCAGGCCGCGTTGTGGAAGATGTACATCGTGCGGCTGCGGAAGATGCCCTGCGGCTGGTTCTTGCGCTGCCCCAGGAAGGTCGAGAAGGCACGGTAGTCGCCGCGGTTCATGAAGCCGATGTCGTTGGTCTCGAACCCCGGCGACACGTCCTGCCAGGTCGCCGACGCGTCCCACGCCCCGGTGTGGCTGAACGAGGCGCCCAGCGCGTGCCCGTCGAGCGAGGTGCGCGCGGGGTCGAGCTCCAGGTAGTCGGCGTCGGGACGGTCGAAGTAGTGCGCCGCGTTGCGCTGCGTGCGCGCGATCGCGTCGGCGGAGCCGTTCACCCGGCTCTGCGAGAAGAACCCCGACAGCGTCCACGACCGGTTCCCCCACGAGTGCGAGCCGTCGATGCCGCCCACGTACGCGTGCGAGCGCAGGTACGGGTCGAACTCGTTCCCCTCCAGGTCGCGGGCCACGCCGGTGAGCATCCCCCCCAGCACCGTGGCGCCCTTGCCGAAGTCGCGCCGCACCCGCCCCACGAAGTAGTTGGTGAGCGGCTCCACCGGGTAGCGCCCGTCGATCCCCCCCGCGGTGCGGAAGTCGGCCTGCTCGCGGTTGGTGAGCGCGTCCATGAGGCCCAGCGACCAGCCGCCCACCTTCCCGCTCACCTTGGCGGCGCCCAGGATGGTGGTGGCCTCGGGCGAGCTCTCCTCCACCGCCGCGGGGTCGCGCACGGCGCCCTGCGGCTGCCGCCCGATGCGGCGCGAGTAGAAGAACTGCGTGAAGCCGTAGTTGTTGAAGGAGTTCAGGCTGCCGAACTGGAAGATGTCGGCGCCCTCCACGAAGAACGGCCGCTGCTCGGGGAAGAAGGTCTCGAACGCCGACAGGTTCACCACCGCCGGGTCCACCTCCACCTGCCCGAAGTCGGGGTTGATGGTGGCCGAGAGGGTGAGCCCGCCCGGGAGCCCCGCCTTCACGTCGGCGCCCATCGAGGTGGCGTAGTTGGTCCGGTCGGTGAACGCGTTCATCTGCGCGGTGGGCACCCGGTCGACCTTCGAGGTCACGAAGGGGAGGATCTCCAGCCGGTGCGCCTGCCGCAGCCCCTGCAGCCCCTCGAGCTCACCGAACAGCGACACGAACGCGTTGCCGTTGGCGGAGATCGGCGACCAGAACGAGGTCTCGCCGCGCCGCGCGATGTAGCGGCGGAAGTTCACCCCCCAGTGCCCGCCCGCGTTCACCGTGGCCGCGTTGAAGCGCAGCTGCGAGAGGGGGATGCGGAACTCGGCCGTCCACCCCAGCGAGTCGACGCGCGCGGCGCCGTCCCACACCGCGTCCCAGCCGTTGTCGATCCCGCCGGCGTCGTCGAAGCGCAGGAAGTCGTCCTTCACCCCCTTGGGGTTCAGGCCGAAGACGAAGGCGGTGCGCTTGTCGTTGTAGCTGTCGATGAACACCCGCGCGCCGTCGGAGGTGGAGCCCTGGTCGCGCCGGGTGAGCTGCGCCAGGATCGAGTCCGGGTGCGGGTCGTACATGCGCATGGCCACGTAGATGGCCTCGCCGTCGAAGAGCACGCGCGCCTCGGTGCGCTCGGTGGCCGGGCGGCCGTCGTTGGGCGACTGCTGCACGAACTCCGTGGCCGGCGCCGCGGTGGCCCAGGCGGGCTCGTCGAGCACGCCGTCCACGTGCACCGCCGCGGCCGGCGCCGCGCGGAGCAGGCGCGCCGGCGCGCCCGACGAGGTGACGTGGGCCGACGCGGGCGCGATCGCCGGCGCGGACTGTTGCTGCGCCGACTGCTGCGCGGCGGCGGGGAGGGCGGCAAGGAGGAGCGCCAGGGCCGCGAGGGCCGTGCGGGCGAGGGGTCTGTTCATCGTTCGGTCTGCGACTTTCGGAAAGGTTCGGAGGCCGCGCCGGACCAGGGCGCGCCGGGAAGGACAACGATCGGGGAACCACGCCGGGCGCACGACCGCCGCCCGGGAACTGTCATTGGATTCGCCGGAGACGCAAAAGGTTGGATGGCGTTCGCGCGTCCCATACCCCGCCTCCGTGGCCGGGTTTCGAAAGAGGAACGGATGACGCAGGGGCAAGGTTTCATCGTTCGCTAATTTTTTAGCACCTCTGGACGAGAAAGCGCGCCTGGGCCGCGTATTCGGGCTCAGGCGCCGCCGGTCTCCTCGGTCAGCTCGACGGTGCGGGCGGCGCGCGACATGCCCGCGTTCAGCTCGTCGAGCAGGCGCACGGCCAGGTCGCTCCCGCCGCCGGCCGCCGCGTTGCGCAGGGTGGCGTCGAACTTCCGCGTCAGCCGCGCCGGGCCCACGCGGGCCCAGGGCGCCGGCAGGGTCCCGGTGGCGGCGACCTGCGCCACCACGGCCCGCAGCTTGGGGTCCAGGTTCAGCTCGATGCTCGCCGCCGAGGTGGTGCCGTGCCCCTCCACCCGCACCCGGAGCGGGCGGCCGGTGCGCGCCGCGCGCAGCGCCTTGAGGTTCACGTGCACGCCCCCGTCGGCGTCCACGCTCGCCAGCACCGCCGGACGCGGCTTCGCCTGGGCGGTGCGCTCCGCGGGCTGCACGCGGGGCCGCTCGGCGGTGGGGGCGGCGGCCGCCGGCGCGTGCCGCGGCGAGGCGGCGACGCGCGTCCCTGGCCGGGGCGCGGCCTCGGGCGCCTGTGCAGGGACCGCCGTACGCGCCGGGACGGAGCGGGCGGGCGGGAGCTCCCACGCCATCTCCGGCTTCGCGGCCGGCGCGCGCTCGGAGGGCGACACGGCGGCGAACGGGAGCGAGGCGAGCAGCACCGCGCCCGCGCAGACGGCGCCCGTCTTCCGGGTCACCGCGCGGCGGTCGCGGCGCGGCTCCAGCACCGCGCGCACGCGCCCCTCGAGCTGGCTGGGCGCGGCCATGGCGACCGCCGCGGCGCACACCGGCGCGCGGTAGGCGCGGGCCACGTCGAGCAGGTGGCCGGCGTAGTCCGAGGCGCGCGCCCCGGCGGCCAGCACCCGGTCGTCGCAGGCCCGCTCCCGCTCCTCGCGCATCTTCCGCGCGGCCCACCAGGCGCCGGGGTGGAACCAGTAGGCCGCGCAGCACACCATGGCCAGCGTCTGCACCAGGCAGTCGCGCCGCGCCACGTGCGCCAGCTCGTGCAGCAGCACCACGCGGCGCCGCTCCTCGGGCCACGCGTCCGCTTCCGCCGGGAGGAGGATGGAGGGGTGCCGCGCGCCCCAGGTGAGCGGCATGGCCGCCTCGGCGCTGCGCAGCAGGGTCACCGGGCGCCCCACCTCCATCGCCTGCCCCAGCCGCTCCAGCAGCCCGGTCCACGCCGGGTCGTCCACCACCTCGGCGTTCCGGGCGAGCCGCGACGCTGCGCGCAGCGCCAGCACGAGCCGCGCCAGCACCACCGCCGCGCCGGCGGCCCAGACCACCGCCAGCGCCACCGCCAGCGAAACGGGCGGGAGCGCGGGCCCGGCGGGTGCGCCCTCCCACGCCGTCCGCGCGGGGCGGAGCACGGCGAGGAAGGCGGGCTTCCAGCCGGGGACCACCAGCGCCAGGGCGGGGAGCGCCATCGCGCCGCCCAGCGCCAGGCACCACACCAGGTGCCGCGCCGCCGCCGACCCCCGCCGCAGCACGTGCGCGGCCAGCGCGGCCGTGCAGAGCAGCAGCGTGGACTTCGCCACGACCAGGGCTGCGGACGCCGGCAGGGGCGACCAGGCGGCGGCGGACACGGTCAGCGCCCCTGTCCGCGGGCTTCGTCGATCAGCCGCGAGAGGCGCGAGAGCTCGCCCTCCGACATCCCGTGCTCCGGCAGGTCCAGGAGCGCGGCCACCGCGGCCTCGGCGCTGCCGCCGAAGAAGGTGCGCACCAGGTGCGAGAGCGCCGAGGCCTGCGCCGCGTCGCGGGGCACCGTGGGCAGGTAGACGTAGCGGGGGCCGTCCTGCTCGTGGCTCAGGTGCCCCTTCTCCTCCAGGATGCGCATCAGCGCGCGCACGGCCGAGTAGCTGGGCGGGTCGGGAAGGCGCTCCAGCACGTCGCTGACGGTCGCCTTCCCCAGCCGGTACACCACGTCCATGATCTGCCGCTCGCGGCGGCTGAGCTGGGCCTGCGCGGAAGTCTTGCTCATCGGGCGGGATCCGGGTGGGCAGCCGGGAACGGAGCGGCTGCTAATAATCTAGCAGATGGAATGATGCGGCCTTCCCGGTGCGGCGTCAAGGCTCCCGTGCGGCCCGGCGCGATCGCACGGGCGCCCATGGGGTGTCCCGTTCCTCGCGCGGCGGTTCGGTGCGGCCGCTGCACCAGAACGAAGCGGCGCAAGGGATTCTGACGCAGCGATTTCCGCGCGCCCGCAGGGGTTTCCGCGCGGCGCGGCGTCTGCCTTCCCCCGACCTTCATCACCCCCCTCTCCGGTCCGGCACCGCGCCGGGCCCGCACCTTCGAAGCGAGGTCCCATGCTCCGTCGCCGGACCGCGGCGCTCCTGGCGCTGCCCCTGATCGCCGCCTGCGCCGACCAGGCGCCGGTCACCGCTCCCCCCACCGGCCCGCGCGCCACCGTGTCGCCGAGCGCCGGGACGGTGCTGGTCAGCGAGGTGATGGCCGATCCCAGCGCCGTGACCGACGCCAACGGCGAGTGGATCGAGGTCTACAACCGCGGCGCGTCGCCCATCAACCTGCAGGGGTGGAAGATCGCCTCGAACAACGACGCGACGCACACCATCGCCGGCTCGGTGAACGTCCCCGCCGGCGGCTACGTGGTGCTGGGGCGCGTCGCCACCGGCAACGGCGGGGTGACGCCGGCCTACGTCTACGGCACCGCCATCACCCTGGCCAACACGGCGGACTGGGTGGCGCTGCGCGACGGCAACGGCGCCACGGTCGACTCCGTGGCCTGGAGCGCCGCGCCGCCCGCCGGCGCCTCGCGCGGGGTGAAGGACGCCTCGCTCGACAACCTCGCCATGGGCGGCACCAACTGGAGCACGCAGACCTCCGTCTTCGGCTCGGGCGACAAAGGGACGCCGGGGGCCGCCAACGACGGCGCGGTGAGCCCGGCCGTCGCCACCGTCACCGTCTCCCCGTCTTCCGCCACCCTGGCCGTCGGCGGCGCGCAGCAGCTCTCGGCCACGGCGAAGGACGCGGCGGGGAACGTGGTGGCGACCACCTTCACCTGGAGCAGCTCGGCGACGGGGGTGGCGACGGTCGATGCGACCGGGAAGGCGACCGCCGTGGCGGCGGGGTCGGCCACCATCACGGCGCGCTCGGCGAGCGGGGTGACGGGAACGGCGAGCGTGTCGGTGACGGCGTCGACGGCGCAGGCGCTCACGGTGCAGGTGCTCGACGTGGGGCAGGGCGACGCGAACCTGATCCTGAACGGCACCAGCAAGATCATCGTGGACGGCGGGCCGGACTCGGTGCGCTTCGGCAAGCTGCTCGACTCGCTGAGCCTGAACAACACCACCATCGACGCGGTGATCCTGAGCCACGAGCACTTCGACCACCACAGCGGGCTGCGCGAGCTCTTCCGCGCCTCGCGCAACATCACCGTGCGCTACTTCTTCGAGAACAAGAACGCATACACCAACGCGGCGCTGAGCCAGCTGCGCGACTCGGTGAACGCCCGGGTGGCGCGCGGCCAGCTCGTCTACCGCGACACCGACGACCCCTGCGGCAACGGCGCGCCGCTCTGCGACATCGCCATGAACGGCGGCGCGCACGTGCACGTGCTGCGGCCCAACCCGGCGGGCACCTCGCCGAACGACCGCTCGGCGGTGGTGAAGGTGGTGGGGCCGGACTCGGCGTCGTTCACCATGTGGATGGCGGGCGACGCGGAGCAGGAGGAGATCGGCTGGTTCCTGACGGGGGCGCGCTACGACCTCTATCCGGGGATGCGGGTGACGGTGCTCAAGGCCGACCACCACGGGAGCTGCAACGGGGTGACGAACGCCTACGTGCAGGCCACCGACCCCAGCTGGGTGACGGCCTCCGTCGGCGCGACCAACAGCTACGGGCACATGCACACGCAGGCGAAGGACGTCTACACCTCGTGGGTGAAGCCCTGGTACCGCACCGACCTGAACGGCACCATCACCTTCCGCACGCCGGGGACGCCGGGGGGCGGCTACACCGTCACCCCGCAGCGCGCCGGCACCAGCCTGAACGGCTCGCCGGACCGCACCTCGACGCAGACGCAGTGCAACCCGGTGCCGTGAGAAACTGATCGGGTCTCATACCCATTCGGCCGATCGACTGTGCATTCAGCAACCGATCGGCTCACACGGAGTCAACGGAGTCAACGGAGAACGACTCCGCTGACTCCGTTGACTCCGTGTGAGACTATCCGCGCCGGTAGTTCGGAATGCACAGGTATTTCTTCGAAGTGGTATCACATCACATAGAGACGCAGAGACGCGGAGAGCCGCTGGGGCCCTCCGCGTCTCCTGCGTGAGACCCCGGTCCGTTCAGCGCTTGAGGGTGCGCGCGAAGAGGTCGAGGGTGCGCGTCCAGGCGTCGGCGGCGGCCTCGGCGTTGTAGGCGTCGCCGGAGGGATTGGCGAAGCCGTGGCCGGCCTGGTAGTAGTGGAAGTCGACCGTCTTCCCCAGCGACTTCAGCTCGGACTCCATCTTCCGCACGCTGTCGGCGGGGATGCCGCGGTCCTGCAGGCCGAAGAAGCCGGCCACGGGCGCGTCCAGCCGGGCGAGCTGCGCCCGGTCGGTCACCGGCTGCCCGTAGTAGACCGCCGCCGCGTCGATGCGCTCGGGGAGCTGCAGCGCCGTCTGCAGGCTCCATCCGCCGCCGAAGCACCACCCGACCACCCCCAGCTTCGGCGCGTGCATCCGCGTCGCCAGGAACTCGGCGGCCGCGGCGAGGTTCTGCATCCCGGCGGGGCGGTTCTGCATCACCTCCATCATGTAGCTGCGGGCCTCGTCCGGGTTGGTGGCGACCTTGCCGTACATGTCCACCGCCAGCACGCGGTAGCCCTCGCCCGCGAGCCGCCGCGCCATCATCCGGATGTTGTCGTTCAATCCCCACCACTCGTGGATCATCACCACGCCCGGGAGCGGGGCGTCGGCGCGCGCGGAGGCGGGCGCCGCCATGTAGCCGCGCAGCTCGCGCCCGCCGGCGGTGCCGTACACCACCTCCCGCGCGGTGACCTCCTGCCGCGGCTCCGCGGTCGACGCGTTGGCGTCGGGGGCCTGGCCCGCGTGCTCGTGGGCCATGGCGTTCACGTGCGCCGTGTCGTCCGGCGCGGCGCCGGCGCGGCCGCCCGCGCACCCGGCTGCGTACAGGATGGTGCTGAGCATCACGACCTCACGGCGCATCGTTCCTCCACGTGGATGGCGGTCTCGAACCCACGGTGCCGGGGAGCATCGACCGTGCCCCGAGCCTCGGGACGAGCGAGGTGCGCATTCTTGGACGTCATCACCGGCGGCTTCGATACCGCCCTGGCTTCGCACTCGATAGCGGGGTATCTTTGTTGGCACAGAGCCCGGATAATCCACTGCTTCGGCAAGGTCCCGGGACCAGTTGGAACCCGGCAGCGCCATCCTGGCCCTGCCGGGTTTTTCTGTGTGGCGGATCTTTGCGGGCGGAACAGTAGCGTCCGTCAATTCAAGCAGCGAATGCGGTCGTATGTGCCACTCGCTCAAGGATGGAAGCAGTCGCGCGTAGCTGCAGGACATTGACGGATGCAGCGGCACGGTCCATGATGTACGTGATCTTGATTCTTGGAATCGCGAATATCATGGAGCGCCCTTATGCCTCGATCGGCAATCGCGGTCTCACGCTTGAGCGAGCAGGAGCAGAAACGCCTCGGCACGAGACACCCAGGGTTGCGCGGGAGCGAGCCGGCCATGGTGATCTCGGCGCCGCAACCCGTCCTGTCCGCACTCGAAGAGCTGGCGGAGGCGATCGCGTGGCAGGCCAGCCAGGGCGAGCGCGTCCTGGAGAGCCTGGTCGACGACACGGGCACGCGGGTGCTCGACCAGGCGCGGGTCCTCCAGCTCCACCACCAGGCGGAGGCCCGCGCGGACTTCCTGAAGCGCCACGAAACGCTCACCAGCGCCGAGATCGCCGCGCTGAGCCGTTCGACCGCCCGCAATACGTCGGCCCTGGCGAACCGCTGGAAGGCCGAGGGCCGGATCTTCGCCGTCACGGTGGGACGCACGGACCGCTTTCCCGCCTTCCAGTTCGGCGACGACGGGAAGCCGCTCCCCGCCGTCGGGGAGGTCATCGGCACCTTCGCGGGGGAGAGCGATTGGGCGCTCGCCCTCTGGTTCGCGGCGCCTTCCGGCTGGCTGGGCGGTGCGACCCCCGCGAGCGTGCTCGTGGAGGATCCCGCGGCGGTCGTCGCAGCCGCCCGGCACGCGGCCGAACCGCCGGCGGTGTAACCCGGCCGCCGCATGGTGCCGTCTCCCCCCGACCTGCGGCGGGTCACGCCCCTGTTCGCCACGTGGCGCCGGGGCGATCCGATCGTGCGCGTCTTCAATCACGACCATGCGCCCGACGCGTTCAATCCCGGCACCGGCGGCGGGGTGCGCGGGCGCTTCCACTTCTTCGACGACTCTTCCGGCGCCATCGTTCCGGTGATGTACGGCTCGGACCAGGACGACGGCGCCATCGCCGAGACGGTGTTCCACGACGTGCCCGTCCGCGGAGCCGGCCGTGTGGTGCTGGAATCCCGTCTCACCAGGCTCTCCATCGCGACCCTCACGCCCGGACGCGACCTGCGGCTGATCGAGCTGCTCGGCTACGGGCTGCGGCGCCTGGAGGTGCGTGCGGACGAGCTGACCAGCACCGAAGCGGCCGATTACCCGGCCACGGTGCCGTGGGGGAAGGCGTTCCACGCGGCCTTCGCCGACGTGGACGGGCTCGTCTGGATGTCGAGGCAGTTCAACGCCGCGAAGGCCGTCGTCCTGTTCGGCGACCGCGTCGCCGCGGGCGACCTCCAGCTCCTCGCTCCCCCGCTCCCCCTCGCGCTCGGGCCGGGACGCACCCGCGTCGACGACGCGGCCAACCGGGCCGGCATCGCCATCGTCTGACGCTCGCTCAGGGATCGGAGCAGTCGCGTTTGTAGCCGCAGTTGGGGCAGACGATCTTGCAGTTGTGATCGTACATCACCGTGCCGCAGCACTCGCAGACGTGCTCCATCGGCACCTCGCGCAGGCGGAAGGGCGAGGCGTCAGGCGGCTGCGACGGCGGCGCGGGCGGCTCGGGCGGGGGATGGCGGTGTGCGTTGATGCGCGCGCACCAGCTCGGATCGACGTTGCTCATCGATGCGAAGGTACGGAGCGGGGCGGGGAAACGGCAACGGCCTGACGCAGAGACGCAGAGGAACCGAGAGAGCGCAGCAGTTCTCTCGGCGCCTCTGCGTCTCTGGGCGAGACGAATCAGTGGTCCAGATGGCGCTGGATCTCCTGCAGCAGGCGGCGGGGGTCGCAGGGCTTGGTGAGGTAGCCGTCGCAGCCGGCGTCCACCGCGCGCTTGCCCACGGAGCCGTACGGGTGCGCGGTCACGATCAGCACGGGGATGCTCTCCGTCTCGGGATCCTGCTTCAGCGTCTCGGTGGCGCGGATGCCGTCCATCCCCGGGATCGAGATGTCCATCAGGATCACGTCCGGGTGCGTGGCCCGCGCGGCCTCGATCCCCTCGATGCCGTTGTCCGTCGCCAGCACGCGGAAGCCGTAGTGGTGCAGGTACATCGCGTTGATCGCCCGCATCTCGATCTGGTCTTCCACGATCAGCACCGTCTTCGCGTCGCGGTCCGCCTGGTCGAAGGCCTGGTACATACTGCTCCTTCACTGCGTGGGGTGGGTCACCGGCGCAACATCCGCCCGCCCACGCGCGCCGAAACGACGACACGCGGCGCTCCCGCTGCCTGGAACGCGAGCGGGGAAGGGCGTAGCTGATTGTTGCAGTTTGAGCGTAGGCAGTGGTACTGCGACAAATGTAAGGGTGTTCCGCGGGTACGTCTACAGCGGTCTCACGCAGAGTCACCAGAGGGACCAGAGGAAACGGCGCAGTTCCTCTGGTCCCTCTGGTGACTCTGCGTGAGATGCTGTTGTTTGCTTCGCCCGGTCAGGCGACGGCGGCGGCCGGGCTCAGCAATGCCCTGACTTCTTGCAAGATTCGTCGCGGATCGCAAGGCTTGGTGAGATAGCCGTCGCACCCGGCATCCGCCGCCCGCTTCCCCACCGAGCCGTACGGGTGCGCGGTGACGATCAGCACCGGGATCCCCTCGGTGGCCGGGTCGTGCTTGAGCTCCGAGGTGGCGCGGATGCCGTCCATCCCGGGAATGGAGACGTCCATCAGGATGAGGTCCGGACGGTTCTCCCGCGCGGCCTCCAGCGCCTCGATGCCGTTGTCCGTCGCCAGGACGCGGAAGCCGTGGTGGTGCAAGTACATGGCGTTGATCGCGCGCATCTCGATCTGGTCTTCCACGATCAGCACGGTCTGGGCGTCATCGTCCGCCTGGTTGAAGACCTGGTACATGGGTGCTCCTTGCCTGCGTGGGTGGTCCGGGGCACCGCGGAGGCGGGCGGCAGGTCCTCGGCAGCCGGGCTCCATCGCCCATCGAGAGGGCGCGGACGGGACGGCCGAGAGCGTGTGAAACTCCGCGGTTGCAGTTGGGTGTGGCGGCTGAATAGTGCAACCGGTGTGCCCTGTTCCCTTACTCCCTGGCGGCGCGCTCGGTGACGAACACGCGGGGGTCGAGCTGGTCGACCTCTTCCTGGCGGCCGTCTTCCCAGCGGACCACGGCATAGAGCGCGAAGGCCTCCACCACCGCGCCGGCGTGGCCGCCCACGTGCTGGACGGCGTCGCCCGTCTTCAGGAAGTGGCGGGACTCCAGTTGGGTGCTCACGGACCTCCTCGCGGGGCGTTCGAACGGTGGAGGATCAACTTGACGGCCCCTCCCGCCGCGGGGCAACTTCCCCCTCCGTCCACTCCGCCCGTGCACCGAGCTCATCCCTTGAACGACGCGCCTGATCCCTCGTTACTCATCGAGTCGCCGCGCCTCCTCCTGCACCCGCTGGGGCCGGGGGACGAGGCGCGGCTGCAGGCCGTCTTCGACGCGGCGCCAGACTGGCACGCGGCCCTCGGCCGCCCCGCGGACCCCGGCGCCGCCGCCGCGGAGGTGGGCGCCTCCGCGGCGTCGCCCGGGCGCGCGATCGCCGCGGTCACACTGCGGGAGACGGGGGAGGACGTGGGCGCCGTCGGCTGGTGGGGCGAGAGGCCGGAGCCCGGGATCGCGCTGCTGGGGACGCTGCTGATCGTCCCCGCGCACCGCGGGGCCGGGCTCGCGCGCGAGGCGCTGGCGGCGCTGGAGCGGTGGCTGGCGGACGGGGGCACGCGCGAGCTGCGCACCGCCTTCCCGCGGCGCCTGCTCCCGCTGCACCCGCTGGTCACCGCGCTGGGATTCCGGGAGATGAGCATCGCGGAGCACCAGAAGCTGGGGATGGCGGGCGCGGGCACGTCCATCTGGTCGAAGCCGCTGGCGGGCGGACGATGAAGGCCGTCACCACCTTCCCCCTCCCCGAGGCCGCCGTCGCGCTCCTCTCCGAGGTCGCCGCCGTCACCGGGCCGGACGGGTGGCGCGAGGCGCTGGCGGAGGCGGACGCGCTCCTCTGCCTCCTCACCGACCGGGTGGACGCGGCGCTGCTGGAGCGCGCGCCGCGGCTGCGCATCGTGGCCAACGCCGTGGTGGGCTACGAGCACGTGGACCTGCGCGCCTGCGCCGCGCGCGGCATCGTGGTCACCAACACCCCCGACGTGCTCACCGAGGCCACCGCCGACCTCACCTGGGCGCTGATCCTGGCGGCGGTGCGGCGGCTCCCGCAGGCGGAGCGCAGCCTGCGCGCGGGCGAGTTCCACGGCTGGGGATTCTGGGACTACCTGGGCGGCGACCTGGACGGCGCCACGCTGGGGATCTTCGGGATGGGGAGGATCGGGCGCGCGGTGGCCCGGCGCGCCGCAGCCTTCGGGATGCGCGTCGTCTACCACTCGCGCACGCGCCTGCCGGCGGAGGAGGAGGCCGCGCTCGGCGCCGAGGCCGTCTCGTTCGACGAGCTGCTCGCCCGCAGCGACGTGCTGACGCTGCACGCGCCGCTGACGGCGGAGACGCGCCACGCGATCGGGCGCGAGGCGCTGGGGCGGATGCGGCCGGGCGCGTACCTGGTCAACACCGCCCGCGGCGCGCTGGTGGACGAGGCGGCGCTGGTCGACGCGCTGCGCGACGGCCCGCTCGCCGGCGCGGGGCTCGACGTCTATGAGCGCGAGCCGGCGATCACGCCGGGGCTGCTCGATCTCCCCAACGTCGTCCTCCTCCCGCACGTCGGCTCGGCGACGCGGGGGACGCGCACGCGCATGGCGATGCTCGCCGCGCGCAACGTGCACGCGGTGCTCTCCGGCCGCGCTCCGCTCACCCCGGTGCCCGCGTGACACCGCGCGAAGATGCCCGCCGCATCCTCGACGCCGCCGTCGCCGCGGCGGACGCGCGGGCGGCGGTGCTCCGCGCGCTGACGCTGGAGGGCGATGCGCTGGCCGTCGCGGGGGAGGAACGCATCCCGCTCTCCTCCTTCGACCGGGTGCTGGTGATCGGCGCGGGAAAGGCGGCGGGGGGGATGGCGCTCGCCGCGCGCGAGGTGCTCGGCGAGCGCATCGCGGGCGGGACGATCACCACGAAGGATGGGCACGCCGCCATTGTCCCGGGAATCGAGGTGTGGGAGGCCGCGCACCCCGTCCCCGACGCCCGCGGCCTCGCCGGCGCCGCGGATGCGCTCGCGTGCGCGCGCGAGGCGGGGCCGCGCGACCTGGTGCTCTGCCTCCTCTCCGGCGGCGCCTCCGCGCTCTGGGCTTCGCCGCCCGCCGGGGTGACGCTGACGGACCTCGGCGCGCTCACGGGCCGCCTGCTGCGCGCGGGCGCGACCATCCGCGAGCTCAACGCCGTGCGCAAGCACCTGTCGCGCATCGGCGGGGGATGGCTGGCGCGCGCCGCGCACCCCGCGCGCGTCGTCACCCTCGCGGTCTCCGACGTGGTCGGCTCCGCGCTGGACGTGATCGCCTCCGGCCCCACCGTGCCGGACCCCACCACCTTCGAGGACGCGCTCGACGTGATCGAGCGCTACGAGGTCACCGGCGCGCCGACCGCGCTCGCCTGGCTCCGCGCCGGCGCAGACGGCCGCGCGCCCGAGACGCCGAAGCCCGGCGATCCGGCCTTCGCGCGAACGTCGGCGCACGTGATCGCCGCCAACGCCGACGCCCTGCGCGGCGCGGCCGCGGAGGCGGAGCGGCTCGGCTGGCGCGCCGAGATCGTCGCGGACGACCTGGAGGGCGAGGCGCGCGAGGTCGCCGGCCAGATCGCTGCCTACGCGTTCGACCGGCAGCACGCGCTCGCCGCCGGAGACGCGCCGCTCGCGCTCCTCCTCGGCGGCGAGACGACGGTGACGGTGCGCGGCAACGGGAGTGGGGGGCGGAACCAGGAGCTGGCGCTCGCGCTCGCCATCGAGCTGGAGGGCCGGGAGGGGATCGTCGCCGCGGCACTGGGGACGGACGGCACCGACGGCTCCACGGACGCGGCCGGGGGGATGGCCGACGGCGAGACGGTCCGGCGCGGCGCCGCCCGCGGGCTGGACGCGCGTGACGCCCTGTCGCGCAACGACTCCCACCCCTTCCTCCGCGCCACCGGCGACCTCCTCGTCACCGGCCCCACCGGCACGAACGTGTGCGACGTGGTGCTGGTGCTGGTCCAGCCTCCCTGAACGGCATCTCACGCCAAGGAACGGCGCGAGAATGGCGCGGAGACTCTCTAAAAGGACGCCCCAGCTCGACCGTAACCCCCGCCTGAGACTTCCCCGCTGGACGCGGGCCGACCTGGATGCGCACCTCCATGTCGAGCGCATTGAGGAAGCGCTCCAGTCGCTCCATGCTGAATCGAGCGAGCTTCCCGCGCATCAGGTCGGATACGTCCGGCTGCTTCACTCCGAGCAACGCCGCGGCCTCGACCTGGGTAAGCCCGCGCTCGCGCACGATCTTCCGGATCACCCGTGCCAGCTCGGCCTTGGCCAGCCGCTCCCCGGGATTCGCCAGCCCCAGGTCTTCGAAGATGTTGCCGGTGCTGTCGTGCACCTCGGCTTCCTTATCGCTCATCGCGATTCTCCGGATCTCGGTGTCACCGCTTGTTGGCGGCGCGGATGATCTCGATCAGGATCGGGCGGGCGCCGTCGACGATGAACTGCACGGCGATCACCGTCACCAGCAGGCCCATCAGGCGCGTCATCACGTTCAGGCCGGTCTGGCCGAAGAAGCGCACCAGGCGCGGCGCGGCGGTCAGCACCGCCCAGGTGATCGCCAGCACCACCACCACCGACCCGAGGACGACCGCCACGCGCACGGTGGTGCCCGCCTCCGCCATCAGCACCATCACCGTGGTGATCGCGCCGGGGCCGGTGATCATCGGGATGCCGAGCGGCGTCACGCCCACGTTCTCGCGCACGCGGCCCTCCTGCTCCTCCTCCTCCGTCGCCTTCCCGCGGTTGCGCTTGGCCTGCAGCATGTCCATCCCGATGCCGAAGAAGATGAAGCCGCCGGCAATGCGGAAGGCGTCGATGGTGATGCCGAAGAGCTGGAAGATGGCCCCGCCCACCAGCGCGAACACCGCCATCACCACGAACGCCGTCACCACGCCCGCGCGAAGCGTCTTCCGCCGCTGGCCGGGGGTGTAGCCGTCGGTCAGCGCCAGGTACATCGGCGCCCCGCTCAGCGGGTTGATGATGGAGAGGAGCGAGGTGAAGCAGAGGAGCGCGAACTTCGCGAGCGAGGCTTCCATGTTACCGGCGGCTGGGGGAGAGGCGTAGCCTAGCGCGCGGCGTGAGGAGCGTCAATTCTCCCGCGGGAGCCCGCTGCGACGCAATGCCGACAGGCAGGCGGAGACGTGCTTCCCCACCTCCTGCTGGAGCCGGAGAAGCACCGGATGTCCAGGTCCCGGGTCCGTGGCTTCGCTGCACACCTCACGCAGCGTGTCGGGGATTCGCTCCACCACGTCGGCGACGAGCTCGACCAGCGCGCCCCGGTCGGCGCCGATGCCGTCGGCCAGACGCTCCCAGTGTCTGCGCTCGATGGAACGCATGCGGTACTCGCCGCCGACCGACATCGCGAGCTTCGTCCGCGGCCCGCGCGACTCCGTGTACGGAAGCAGGCTCACTACGTCGTACAGGGGAGCGAGCCGGATCAGGCCGCCCGGCTGCATCAGGTGCGAGTAGTTCTTGGCGTGCGCGTCGGTGCCGCCGAGGGCCCAGTTGAGCGCCAGCGCGCCCACCAGCGTGGCCACGTCCTCGTCAGGCTCCGCGGAGCGTTCCGTGAGCAGGCGGATGACGTCGTGCGCCATCGGCCCGCCGTCGCTCTCGTACTTGTGGTACGGCGGCGTCCCCAGTGCCTGGCAGAAGTCCTCCTGGTGGAGGCGGAGCCATCCGTCGCCCCGCCGCACCCGGTCGTAGCGTTCGACGACGAAGGCCTTCTGCCCGCCGAAGCTGCGCACCTCGGAGCGTACCGCGGGGAGCCCCAGCCGCGCCGCGAGCCGCAGGCAGACGTGCTCGTTCTCCGCGAACCCGTCGAACCCGCGCTGCGCCGGCGGCTTCAGGATGTGCGTGGTCGGCGTCCGCCCCGACGGGATTCCCCACCGTGTCCCGTCGAAGAGGAGCGCGATCTTCGGCTGGGCCCCCGCGAGGCTGAACTGTCCCGGATCGCCCGGCTGGCGCCCCGAGCCGGGCTCCTCCAGCACGCGCCGCAGCCTCGCGCCGATCTCGTCTTCGCTCAGCCACTCGATTGGGTCCGGCTCGCGGTCCTCCCGGGCAAGGAGCTCGTCGGCGCGCTCGGGTGGCAGGAGCTGGAGCGCGCCGGGGCATTCCTCGCCCACGTGCGCCAGCAGCGCGAGGGGGTTGTTGGCGGAGACCTGGTACCGGCGGGCCCACGCGCGGAGAACCGCGTCGTTGTCGGGGAGAAGGTTCGCGAGATAGGGACGCACGGCGTCGTCGCCGTGCTCCTCGCGTGTGAGCGGGAGGGAGAGCGAGAGGGGGAAAGCGCCGTCTGCGTAGCGCCAGGCATGCTCGTACCGGAGCACGTACTTCCCCGCCGCCTGCCCCACGTGGCCGACGACGCGGCCGTTGATCACCGCCACCGACTCGTATTTCACGGCCGCCGCGGAGTCAGGGTGCGCAGCCGGCGCGGCGGGGTGCCGCCCGTGCGGGCGCGCTCGAGCAGCTGGGTGGTCGCGTCGCTCAACGCCGCGACCTCACCGCCCGCCGCGTCCGAGCGGTCGCGGACGTCCACGCGCAGCCCGATCGCCGAGAGCGCCTGGAGCACCAGGCCGAGCTCCGCGGTCGGCTTTCCCTGCTCCAGCGCGACGATCCACTGGCGCGAGACGCCGATGAGCTCCGACAGCCGCTGCTGCGAGAGACCCCTTCGCTTACGCTGCTCCCGCACCACCTGCGCGAGCTCCCGGGGAGACTTGACCCACATCTGCCTGATTCCAGAGGTTGACTGCGTTGACCTTTGTCAGCGTTCGCAGACACTGAGCAAGGACGTAAACGTACGATGACATTCACGTCAATGGTCGTCGAACGCTGACATCCCAGCGAAATGTAAGCGCTCGGTGACAGAAGCGGAAGGGGCGCGGCTCGCGAGCCGCGCCCCTTCGCTGTCCGTCATCCTCCAGCGTTCAGCCCGTCATCCGCACGGGTTCGCGGGGTTCACGTCGCACTCGGACTGCGGGTAGGGGAGGAACTGGATGCTCGGGCGTTTGCTGGTGTACGCGGCCAGCCGCCGCAGGTCCTCCCAGCGCACCCCCTGCGCGTACAGCTCGTAGCGCCGCTCGTAGAGGATCTGCGCCATGAGCTGCGCCTCGGTCTGGAGCGAGGCGTCGGGGATGGCGGGGAGCCCGGCCAGCGGCTCGTCGACCGGCGACGAGGTCTGGGTGTGCACGGCGTTGATCAGCGTGCGCGCCGCCGGGAAGTTCCCCTGCCGCACGTACACCTCGGCCATGATCAGCCGCATCTCGTCCGGCAGGTAGACGGGGTACGGGTCGTTGCGCGCGCCGTACTTCCTGAAGTTGAACACCGAGTCCGGCGTGCCGGGGGAGCCGGCGGTGCGCAGCGCCCAGTACGCCGGGCGCTTGTCGGCCGGGTCGGCCTCGGTGAAGAAGCTCTTGCGCGTGCCCGTGTACTGCGCCACCGCCGAGTAGTTGTAGATCGGGTTGAGCCCCGGGTTGGGGTACGCCAGCACCGAGAGCACGTTCAGGTTCACGCGCTGCGCCGCCGCAAACGCCTCGGTGTACTTGCCGCGGAACAGGTAGTAGCGCGCCAGCATGGCGTCGATGGTGTTGCGCAGGTCGAACCCCGTGCCCAGCACGCGCGAGCGGAAGGAGGCGAGGTCGGTGTCGCTCACCCCCGCGATGTCGGCGCGCGCCGCCTCGAGCAGCGCGAGCACGCTGTCCAGGACCTGCGCGCGCGGGAGCGGAAGGGCCCCCTCGCCCGCGTTGGCAGGGAGACGCTCGTACTGCAGCGCCATCTGCCCCAGCGCCATGGCCTTGAACAGCCGCGACAGGGAGAGGATCCCCGCCAGCGTGGCCGGCGAGAGGCTGGTCCCCGACCCCGCCACGTTCGGCGCGTTGGCGATCAGGATGTCGGCGGTGCGGGCGATGCGGTACCCCGCGGCGAACGGGTCCGACACCACGCCGAAGGTGGGGTCGGGGTTCCCGGTGACCAGCGACACGTCGGCCGCCAGCGCGATCGGCCGCGTGCCCCACTCGTCGGTCACCAGCGCGGGGGCGCGCAGGAAGATGTTCAGGTTGTCGGCGTACTGCGACTGCAGCCCCACCGCCAGGGTGATGATCCCATCCACCGAGCCGATCACCTGCTCCTCGGCGGGGGCGTTGGGGTTGGTCAGGTCCAGCGAGCACCCCGCCAGCGCGGCGCAGGCGAGTGCGGCGGCAAGGAGTTGCGTTCGGGCGCCCCGGGGGCGCCAGGTCGGCTTCATCATCGTGTTCCTCCTAGAAGTCGAAGCCCAGGCCCACGGAGAACGTGCGCGGGATCGGCGTGGTGGCGAAGTCCACCCCGCGCGAAACCGTGCTCGCCGCGAACAGGTTCACCTCGGGGTCCATCCCCGTGTAGTCGGTCCAGGTGTGCAGGTTGCGCCCCGCCACCCGCAGCGTGGCGGTGTGCGACCCGGTGAAGCGGTGCACCCACGGCTGCTCGAAGCGGAACTGCAGCGCCACCTCGCGCAGCTTCACGAAGCTGCCGTCTTCGATGAACTCCTCGTAGAGCAGGTTGCGGTCGGCGTTGCGGCTGAAGGTGCCAGCCGCTGTGTCGCCCAGCGACTCGATCCCCACGTTGGCCGAGGAGCCGAAGAAGTCGCCGCTGCGCCGGGTGAAGTTGGCCACGTCGTTGCCGAAGCGGCCGTCCAGCAGCACCGAGAGCTCCACCATCCGCCCGAAGGTGAAGGTGTTCTGGAACGAGGCGGTGAAGTCGGGGTTGGGGTCGCCCAGCACCCTGCGCAGCACGATCGACGAGTCGTTCTTCGCCGGGTTGAAGCCGCGCGCCCGGCTGGGCACCCGCTTCCCGTCGGGCGTGGCCACCCAGAAGCCGGCGGCGTTGCGCGGCCCGGCCAGGATGATGTTGCCGTTGGCGTCGCGCGGATAGTAGGCGCCGAAGAACACGCCGATCGGCTGCCCCTCGATCACCGCGTTCAGGTAGTCGAACACCAGCGTGTCGGACGAGGCGTTCAGCTTCTGGATGCGGTTGCGGTTCGCCGCGTAGCCCAGCCGGCTCGTCCACCCGAAGCGGCTGCGCTGCACGTTCACCGTGCTCAGCGTGATCTCCACCCCCTTGTTGGAGAGCTCGCCGATGTTCTGCAGCTGCGAGGCGAAGCCGGTGGTGAGCGCCAGCGGCACCGAGAGCACCAGGTCGCTGGTGAGCTTGTCGTAGTACGTGAACTCGAGCGAGGCGCGGTCGCGCAGGAAGCCGGCCTCGAACCCGGCCTCCAGCTCGCGCTCCCACTCCGGCTTGAGCGACGGGTTGGGGGCCACCAGGTTCGGGCGCAGCCCCGGGCGGCCGGAGAAGGCCACGTTGATGTAGGTGTTCTGCGACGCGTACTCCGAGGGCGGCTGCCCGCCCGTCTCGCCCCAGGCGGCGCGCAGCCGCAGGGTGCTGAAGACGCTGCCGAGGCGCGAGTCGTGGAAGAAGGGCTCGTCGCTGACCGAGTACGAGAGCCCCAGCCGGCGGAAGGTCTGCCAGCGCGCGTCGCGCCCGAAGGCCGACGACGCCTCGCGGTTGAGCCCCGCGGTCAGGAAGAGCCGGTCGCGCAGGCTCAGCCGTTCCTGCAGGAACCAGCCGAGGGTGCGCAGCTCGCTGATCCCCTGCGAGGCGGTCTGCACCGCGCCGGAGACGATCTCCGTGCCCCCCGGCGGCAGGTCCGACGCGGCCGCGCGCACCGTGTTCACCCGGTCGCTGGTGAAGCGCATCCCCCCGGTCGACGCCAGGCGCAGCTGCGGCCGCAGCCCGGCCTCGTAGGTGGCGGTGAGGTCGCTGTTGAACTTGCGGACGTCGCGGATGGGGTTCTGGATGAGCCCCGTGAACCCGGCGCTGGTGGAGTAGGGCGGCTGCAGGTAGACGTCCTGCTCCTGCCCCTGGTCCAGCCCGAAGAGGTAGCTGACGCTCAGGTCGCGGATGGGGGTGAGGGTGGCGTTCACGCTCCCCAGGAAGCGGTTCACCTCGGCGCTCGCGACCCAGTTCTCCAGCACGTCCAGCGGATTGGTGCCGATCACCGGGCTGTAGGGGAAGCGCCCGGCGTTGGCGTCGTACGCGGGGTTGAAGTAGGTGGGGGTGAAGAGCACGCTGGTGAGCACCCCCTGCGTCTGCTCGCCCTCGGGGACGAAGTCGGTCTTCGCGCGCAGGTAGCTGAGGTTGGCCCCCACCTCCAGCAGCGGCGACACGCGCTGGTTCACCCGCGCCCGGATCCCGGCGCGGTTGTAGTCCGTGCCGCGGAAGATCCCCTGGTTCGAGGTCCAGTTCCCGGAGATGTAGTACTGCGTCCCCGCGTCCGTCCCGCCGCCGATGGAGAGGTCGTTCACCGTGCCGCGGCCGGTGCGGAAGAGCTCGTCCTGGTAGTCGAAGCGCTGCAGCGCCTGCCCCACCTTGATCGCGCCGCCGGCGGCGAGCGAGTCGGCGCGGTTGGCGATGGGCACCATGTTCAGCGGCAGCCGCCGGTTGGTGCTGGTGGCGCTCAGCTCGCTGTGGAAGGAGACCTGCGGCGCCCCGCTGCGCCCGCGCCGGGTGAAGATCTGGATCACCCCGCTGTTGGCGCGCGAGCCGTAGAGCGCGGCCGCGGCGGCGCCCTTCAGCACCTCCACCCGCTCGATGTCGCCGGGGGGGATGTCGGAGAGGCGGTTGCTGAGCGCCGAGTTGCCGCGGGTGGCGTTCGCGCCCAGCCCCACCAGCGCGTCGCTGGTGTTGTTCACGATCACCCCGTCGATCACGATCAGCGGCTCGGCGTTCCCCAGGATGGAGTTGGTGCCGCGCAGGCGGATGCTGACGCCGCCGCCGGGCTGCCCGTTGTTCTGCGTGACCACCGCGCCGGTGATCTTCCCCTGCAGCGCCTGGTCGACGGCGGTGGCGCCGGGCGCGCGGTTCACCTCGTCGCCGTTCACCGTGGCCACGATGTTCCCCACCTCGCGCCGCTCCACCGGCGCGCCGGTGCCGGTGGCCACGATCCCCTCCAACTGCAGCGCGCTCTCCGTCAACGTTACCGAAGGCACCTGCACCACCCGCTCGGCCCCGAGCACGACCGCGCGGGTGGCGACGCCGCGGCCCAGCTGCGCGAATGCCAGCGTGTACGCGCCGGGCGACACGCGGGCCACCAGCGCGTACTCGCCGCTCGCGCCGGTCGTGGTGCGCGCCTGCGTGCCGCGCAGCGTCACCGACACGTCTGCCAGCGGGCGCTGCGTGCCGGCGTCGAGCACGGTGCCGCGGAGGGTGTACGCGTCCTGCGCGGCCGCGGGTCTCGGCAGGACGCCCGCGAGCAGCAGCAGCGCCGCGCCGGCCAACCGGCGCGTTCGGGATGGGGGCATGCGCGTTCTCCTGGGTGATGTGGAGGATGTGTGCGGGATCACCAGTTTATTACGTCACGCACGGAGCGGACGCAAGCATGAAAAGCAGCCTCACGCGGAGACGCGGAGGCGCAGGGAGACCCGGCGGGCCTCTCCGCGCCTCCGCGCCTTCGCGTGAGACGTTTTTTCAGCCGCGGAGCGGGCGGGCGACGAGGATGCCGGTGCCGGTGCGGAGGCCGGCCACGTACTGGGGGAGGGTGCCGCGGCTCACCTGCACCTCGCCGCCGCTCAAGGGGGCGTGCAGCACGCGCATCACCCCGGCGTGGTCGCGGTAGGCCAGGCCGGTGTGGGTGCAGTCCAGCCCCTCGATGGAGGTGGCGAACCCCAGCACGTCGCCCGCCTCGATGCGGCCGAGCACCGAGGCGATGCGCGCGGTCGGCACCAGCTGCCGGGGAGATGCGTCCAGCCGGTGCTCCATCTGGCCGATCGCGCGGTAGACGCCGTCGTCGGCCAGGGCCTTGTAGGCCGAGCGGTGCATGGTCATGAAGCGCAGCGGCCGCGCGTCGTCCACCGCGCCGAGCTCGGGGCCCAGGTCGCGCAGCAGCCCGCGGCGGGCGTTGTCGGCGATCCACTCGCTGAAGTAGTGCAGCCGGCTGGCGTACCCGTCGCGCACGCCGCCGCGGTAGCGCATCCGCTCCACCTCGCGCGCGAAGTCGTCCCACCCCGCGCGCGGCCGGGCGGAGGCGCGGGCGATGGCCAGCGTGGACTCCACCAGGGTGACGCAGTCGAAGCCGGTGAGGTACGCCGTCAGCGGCTCGCGCAGCGGCGATGCGCCCGCGCCGGCCAGGTACTCCTCCAGCGTGTTCGCGCGGTAGGGCGAGCCGAGCGCCAGCTCCCCCACGCGCGCCACCGTCCGCCCCAGCGGCGCCCGCGGTGACGCCAGCCCCTCGCGCCGCAGCGTGCGCAGCCACGCCGCGAGCCGGGCGCGGTCCGCGTCGGCGAGGGTCTCGGCGTCGAGCGTGGCGGGGACGTTCAGCATGGCCGCAAGGAGCGCCAGGTCGCGAACGAAGGTCCGTCGGGAGATGCTCATTCCTGAATCTAAAACAAAAATGGGTCCCACGCGGAGGCGGAGAGGCGCGGCGGCTCTCCCGCGCCTCCGCGCCTCCGCGTGAGATCAGCGCGAGATCAGCCCCTGGAGGAAATAGAGGGCGAAGAGCGCCAGCATCGGCGACAGGTCGAACATCCCCGTGCGCGGCAGGATGGAGCGGATCGGCGCCAGGATCGGCTCCGTGGCCGTGTAGATGAGCTGCACCACGGGATTGCGGCTGCCGGGCCCGGCCACCCAGGAGACGACCACCCGGGCCACGATGAGCAGCTCCACGAGGGAGAGGAACTGGTAGAGCACGGGCACGCGGCACCTCCGCCGGTTGAAGAGTCGGTCAGCCTCCCTCGTTGGCCTCGGGGCCGAGGAAGACGATGATCGCGGGCTCCAGCGACCGCGCCGCCGCCTGCAGGCGCTCCGCGCTGAGGCGGGTGAAGTCGGCCAGCGTGGCACCGCGGTCGCCGAGGAGCGCGGCGCGGGCCATCGCCCCCGCGCGCGCCTCGGGGAGGTCGAGCTCCAGCAGCCGCAGCCCCCGGTAGCGCCGCAGCCGCTCGGCGAAGACGCTGGCCGGCAGCGGCTCGGCCGCGTATCCCCCCACCGCCTCGCGCAGCCGGTCCGCCCACTGCCGCGCCTCGAGGGGGGGCACCACCACCGTCAGCCGCACCTCGCCGCCGCCGGCGTACTGCACCACCTCGGCGCGGCTGTTGTAGACGGAGCGCCGGCTGGGGCCGAACGACACCCGGTCCAGCGCGAGCTTCGCCAGCAGCCGCAGCGACTCCACGTCGCTGTCCGCCCCGAACCGCCAGGTCGCCGACACCCAGGTGGTGATGGAGTTGTAGTCCGCGCTCACCGGCTCCGTGGCCGGCGTGGTGGGGGGGACGCTGTCGATCCGCAGCTCGCCCTCGGGCATGTGGGGGCGGATCACCTCCAGCGCTTCGGCCTCGTCCACCGGGCCCACCACCGCGACTACGGTGCGCTCGGGGGTAAAGTTCCGCCGCAGGAACGCATCTACCTGCGACACCCGCACGCGCCCCACCGTGGCGGAGGTGCCGACCGGCGGCCGGGCCCAGGGGTGGTCTGCGCCGTACACCGCGCGGGCGCGCTCCCGCTCCAGCGCGTCGGCGGGGCTGGCCTCGCGCCCCTGCAGCTCGCGCACGAGCGCGGAGCGCTGCCGCACCGTGGCGGCGCTGTCGACCGGGTCGCGGAAGAGCGCGGAGAGGAGCACCCGCGAGGCCTCGGCCCAGGCGTCGGGCGCGGCGGTGAGGGTGAAGGCGATGGCGTCGCGCTGCTGGTCCACGTCGACGTGCGCGCCCAGCGAGTCGAGCGCCGCGCGCGTGGGCTCCACCACGGCGCGCGCGGCCAGGTACGAGATCCCCGCCTGCGCCGCCGGCTCGTCCGCCGGGCCCACGCCCACCAGCACCTGCACCGCCACCACCGGCGTCCCCGCCTCGGGGCGCACGAACACGCGCTCCTGCGCCGCCGCGCGGCCGCCGGGGAAGGCGAGCAGGAGGGCGGCCGCGAGGGCCGCGAGAGGTTTGCGGTAACTCATCAGCGGAGCTGCGCGGCGGGGATCTTCTGCGGCGGCACGAACACCTTCGCCGGCTCGCCGACGCGCAGCCGGTCCAGCACGGCGCGCACGTCGTCGGCCGTCACCGCGTCGAGCGCGGCGAAGTAGCGCTGGGCGGCGTCGGGGCCGGTGTCGCGGTCGGCGAACTCGCCCAGCAGCTCGGCCATCCGCTCCGGCGCGCGGGAGTAGAAGAGCATGTCGCGGCGCACCGAGGCCGCCGCGTCGCGCACCCCGCCGTCGGTGACCGCCGCGGCCAGGGTGGCGAGGGCGCCGTCCACCGTGCGGCGCGCGGCGGCCGAGAGCGAGTCGGGGGTGGCGACCACCAGCGCCAGCGCCTGCCCCTGGTGCGTCCACCAGTGCTCCACCTCCACCTGCGAGCGCGTCATCCGCCGGCGCAGGGTGTTGCGCAGCAGCCGCGCGGTGACGGAGACCGCGGCCGGCTCCGACTCCGACGCGGCCCAGGCGGACCCGATCCAGGCGCGGGTGGCCTGCGGGGTGTCGGCCTCCAGCGCGGGAACGGTGTCGGCGACCACCTCCGGCGCCTCGGCCGACGGGGTGCCGGGGAGGGTGCGGAAGGCGCGCCGCACGGCGGCGAGCTCCACGTCGCCGACGGCCACCACCTGCACCCGCTCGGGGCGGTAGATCGCGCTCCAGAGCCGGTCCAGCGGCGCGCCGGAGAGCCGCGCCGCCGCGCCCTCGGTGCCCGCCGCCGGGATCTCCGCCGGGAAGATGCGGGCGCGCAGCGCGGCGCGGACGTACTGCGGCGCCGTTTCGCGCTCGGCGCTGCGCTCCTCGGCCAGGGCGGCGAGGGCGGAGAGCATCTCGGCCCCGCCCGGGGTGGGCGCGCGCAGGGTGGAGCGGAGGATGCCGGCCAGGTAGTCGAGCTCGGTGGCGGGCCCCACCACCTGGTAGACGATGGCGTCGGAGCCGCGCACCACGGACACGTGCCCGCCCACCCGCGCCGCCTGGTCTTCGAGCGAGGGGAGGAGGAGGTGCTGGAAGAGGTGCCCGGCGCCGGCGTAGCCGGGCGGGTCGTCGGCCAGGATGGAGAGCCGCAGCGCCACCACCGGCATGGCCGGCTGCTGGTGGACGGTGATCGCGGGCCCCTCCTGCGCGGCCGCCGGGGCGGGCGCGCGGGCGGTGTCGTGCGGCGCCGCGGCGAGCAGGAGCGCGAGTGGAAGCGTCAGCATCGGCTTGCGATACGATGAAGGAGCGCGCCCCCCGGGCGCGCTCCCTGAACTTACGGCATCGGGCGGAGCGAGGCGAATCGACCGCCCCTCACCCCGGTTCGGGCGGACCCGGCGCTGGTGAAAGGCGACGGTGCCGTGCGTCCGCCCGAACCGACCCTCTCCCCACTGCGGGCCCACCACTGCGGGAGAGGGTGGCTGACGGCTCGCTGCGCTCGTGGCTGCGCGCCGACGCCCCGCGCCTCCGCCGTTGCCGTTTACCTCTCCCGCAGTTGGGAGAGGTCGAAAAACAGGTGAGACGGCAGTTTGTCTCTCCTGTTTTTCGGGTGAGGGGGCCAGCCGCGGTTCGCACCCGAACCGGGTCGCACCGCGAGCCACCGCGGTCCGCCGGCTACATCCAGGCCAGGGCGAGCGCCACGAGCGCACACACGGCCGGCAGCGCGCGGCGCGAGAGCCATCGGCCCATTGCCGAAACGTCGCGCGCGCGGGGCGGCGGCGGCATCCCCAGACTGCGCAGCAGCCGGTCCTGCCGTCTCCGCCGCGCGGCGAAGCGAAGCTGGTAGAGGGGGACGTACTGGCGCCAGCTGGTGAGAAAGGCGGCGCGCAGCGAGTACCGGACCCCGTCCCGCACGCGGCGGAACCAGCCGCGGGCCAGCATCTCCTCCTCGAGCTCGCGGGCGTTCTCCGCGAGGGCCGCCCTGGCGTCGGCGCCGGGCGGCAGAGAGCGTGGCTGGGTCCCGCCCGTCTGCCGCGCGAAGGCCCTGAAGGCCGCGAGCAGCTCGGGCGCGCCGCGGAGGTCGGGGAAGGGGGCGCCGACCATCTTGCGCAGCACGAGGTTCATCGGCGGCTCGGGCGAGTTCCCCGCCGCCACGTGGCGCCCATCGGACAGCACAGTGGTGAAATAGAGGGAATTGCCCTGGCCAGGACTCCCGTCGCCGATCCCCACGAGCACCGCGCGCGTCGCCTCGGGCACGTGGTCCATGAAGATCCATCGCGTCATCGCCCCGTTCCCGAGGCGCACGGCGACGTCGTCCACGGTCGAGAAGCCCTCGGCGGCCAGGGCCTCGGCGGCCTGCCGCATCCATGCGTCCACGGCAGGGGAGATCGGGTGGCGGGCAGGGTCGAACGGCTCCGGATCCTCGTGCCGCAGGGGCAGGGTCCGGCCGTACAAGATCAACGCGACGAGGTACCACGGGATGAGCAGCAGCGCGGCCGCGAACAGCCGCCATGCCCAGGGCGGCCCCCCCAGGTCCGGCAGGGGCGTGCCGGTGCCGAGCGCCATCAGCACTCCCCCGAGGGCGGCCCCGGTGGTGCGCCACTGCTTCGGCGCGAGCCGCCACCCCATGACTGCCGCGCCGAGTACGAGGAGAATGCGGATCAGCAGGAGCATGGGGATGCCGGATTCGATGGGAACGAGATGGACAGCATGATGGAAGAGCGGAGGAGGCAGGCGCAAAGATGGGTCGAAGAGGAGGAAAAGCTCGCCATGGCCGGATGCTCCGTCAACGGCCCCTCACCCCGGTTCGGGCGGACCAGGCGCTGGTGAAGGCCGATGGTGCCGCGCGTCCGCCCGAACCGACCCGCTCCCAACCGTGGCCCAACCGCGGGAGAGGGTGGCTCAAGGCTCGTTTCGCTCGCAGCCGCGCGCCGACGCGCTGCGCCTCCGCCGTTGCGGTTCACCTCTCCCGCAGTTGGGAGAGGTCGAAAAAACAGGTGAGACGGCAGTTTGTCTCTCCTGTTTTTTCGGGGGAGGGGCTCTTCCGGGGCTTGCCCGAACGCCCCGCCGCGTACATCGTTCGTGCGGCGCATCTCCCCGCTGCGCGGCCGATCGTCCTTCCGCTGGTTCTCCGCGATTTCCCTGCATGAGTCCCCGCGAAGTCGGCAGCCTGATCTCGTTCATCGGCACGGCCACGCAGCTCGGCGGCGCGCTGCTGCTCGCCGCGTTCTTCCTGCTGCTGCGCGGCCATGCGAGGCGGCGTCCGTACTTCCGCGCCTGGAGCCTGGCCTGGGTGTGGATGTCGCTGGCGCTGGTCGCGGTGTTCTCGCTCTACGAGTTCCTGGCGGAGCACTCCGCGCGCGGGGTGTGGTTCGTCTACCAGGCCTCCAAGCTCGCCTTCCTCTCCTCGCTCCTCGCGGGCGCGCTCGCCTACGCCCTGGCCGTGCGCCCGCGCGCGGTGATGCGCATCGCCCTCCCGGTGTGCGTCGCCTACGCCGCGCTCACGGCGCTGCTCTCGCCCAGCTTCAACGAGGTGGTGGCGCTGCAGGGCCCCGTGGCCGCCGCGGCGTTCGCCGTGTGCGCCTGGAGCCTGCTCCGGCTGCCGCGCTCGCGCGCCACGCTGGGGAGCCGCGCGACCGGCGGGTTCTTCGCCCTGCTCGCGGCGCTCTGGGTGTTCTACGCGCTGTCGTTCAACGACCCCGACCGGCTGACGGGGTTCGTGCAGCTCATCATTCGGCACAACTCGTATTTCGACCTGCTGCTGCAGATGCTGCTGGGGTACGGGATGGTGGTGCTGCTGATGGAAGACGTGAAGCGCGACGTCGACGCCGCGCACGCCGACCTGGCCGTGGCGCACGACGAGTTGCAGCGGCTGGCGCTGCACGATTCGCTGACGGGGGTGATGAACCGCCGCGCGTGGACCGAGGGCGTGGGGCTGGACGCGGTGCGCGCGAGCTTCGGGACGGCGCTGATGCTGGACCTGGACAACCTCAAGGAGATCAACGACGTGCACGGCCACGCCGCCGGCGACGAGCTGCTGCGGCGCGTGGCCGAGGTCCTGCGCGCGGCCGTGCGCCCCACCGACCGCCTCTATCGCTGGGGCGGCGACGAGTTCCTCCTCCTCCTCCCCGGCGCCCGCGCCGCCGACGCGCGCCGCCGGGTGGACGAGGTGGTCGCGCGCGCCAACCAGTCGGTGCCCGCGGACTCGCCCGAGGTGCTGCAGCTCAGCGTGGGCGCCGCCGAGTTCGCGGGCGGCGAGGCGCTGGAGCCCGCCCTCAGCCGCGCCGACGCCGCCATGTACGAGGAGAAGTCGCGCCGCCGCCAATTGCGCGTCCCCGCGACGATCTAGAAGAAAATTTGACGCAGAGGCGCAGAGGGACGGAGAGAACTGCTTTTCTCTCCGTCCCTCTGCGCCTCTGCGTCAAGCGTTTAGAACGGCTGCTGCGTGCGATACTTGGCGAGCGACTCCAGGAAGACCTTGCTCGCGCGCGCGAACGCGCCCCGGCGGCGGAGCTCCGTGGGGCTGCTGCCGACGAACTTCTGCGTGACCCGCCGCAGCCCGCTGTCCGACGAGTAGCCGCAGGCGTGGGCGACGCTCAGCACCGTCCGCCCCGGGTCGTCCAGCAGCTCGCAGGCGAGCAGGATGCGCATCCACGCCAGCAGCTTGCGCGGGGGCGGCAGCTCCGCCCGCTCGCACCAGCGCAGCAGCGTGCGGCGCGAGAGCTGGAGCGAGCGGGCCAGGTCGCGCCCGTGCCCGCCCACCGCCACCACCTCGGCCGCCGCGTCCACGATGGCGCGGGCGCGCCCCGGGGTGTCGGGCGGCAGCGTGTTCTCCAGCAGCGCCTTCAGCGGCCGCCCCTGGCTCTGCCGGAAGCGCTGCACCAGCGCCTGCGGCGTGTCGTCGTGGCCGATCGAGATCACCTGCACCACCCCCCACTTCCCCAGGGTGCGCAGGTCGTCGATCCGCTCCGGCCTCACCTCCAGCGCCGCGAACACGGCGGTCGAGGGGAACTCCACCAGCAGCGAGCGCAGCGCCGGCGAGGGGCCGCTGCGGCCGTTCGCGTCCTCGTACGGGTTCACCACCACCAGCGCCGAGGGCGGCGAGTCGCGCACCGACTCCTCCAGCGACGGCCAGTCGGGCACGCTCTGGAAGGTGTACTCCTTCCCCGCGACCTTGCGGACGCGCTCGCGGAACTCCTCGTTGCCGTGCAGCACCAGCAGCGGGCGGGCGGAGATCTTCATCGGGATTGTCCTGGGCCAGGGGTCAGTGTGTGTGTCTCGGCAGGTGCGGGGGGGTGTCTTTCGGTACCGCTCCAGGAGCGCGCCACGCCCGTACCGCCCGAAAGGATGAAGGCCCGCGCCGGCCCGGGTGGGGCCGGCGCGGGCCGCGGACTACCGTGCCACCAGCGAGGCGTTCAGCGAGCGCACCAGGTCCGTCGCGAACACCGCGGTGTCTTCCGGCGCGGCGGGCCGGGGCGCCTCGGCGGCGCGGGTGCGCGCCGCGCGGCCGCGCCGCACCGAGTCGAGCACCGACTCGGCGGTGAGCAGCGTCTTCGCCTCGCCCCGCTCGCGCGCCGTCTTCACCGCCCACTCGGCGGCGCGCTCGGCGCGCTCGGTCTCGCCCAGCTGCGCGGCGCCGTGGGCCAGCTCCAGCAGCACCTGCGCCGAGTTCTCGGTGCCGCCGTCACGCGAGAGCGCGTCCCACACCTCGTCCCACATCTGCTCGAAGAGCCGGCGCTCCCCCGCGCCCGCCGCGGCGCGGACGATGTTGGCCAGGCACACCAGCCGGTCTTCCTGCCGCGCCATGTGCGGGAGCAGCGCCTCGAACACGGTGAGCGCCGGGGCGAAGTGCCCGCGCTCCATCCACACGTAGGCCAGGTCGTTGGCCAGCGCGGGGAGGCGCGGGTGCTCGGGGCCGTAGCTCTCGAAGGCGCCGCGGGCGTAGCGCTCCGCCTCGTCCTTGTGGTTGGAGCCGGCGGCGAGCACGAACAGGTCGTGCTGCGCCGAGCCCTGGATCGCCCGCAGGCTGTGCCGCCGCGCCGCGCGCAGCGCCCGCACGTGGAAGCGCCGCGCCGCCGGGAAGTTGCCGCGCTGCATGTACAGGTTGCCCAGCCCGGAGAAGGCGAGCGCGTAGCTCTGCCAGTCGCCCGTCTGCCGCGCCAGCGCCACCGCGCGCCGGAACCAGGTCTCCGCGCGCGAGTACTCGGCCCGCCGCCGCGCCATCCGCCCCACCGCGTACGCGGCGCCGGCGTCCATCGGCACCGCCAGCGCCGCCGCCTGCCCGAAGCAGATCGCGGTGGCGAGGTAGCCCTGGTGGTCCGCCCAGTGGGCGATGTGCTGGCAGGCGAGCTCCACCCCCTCGGGGCGCACCGTCTCCGGCGAGCCGGTCATCCGCATGATGGTCATCAGCGGCGACTCGAGCTGCACGTCCACCCCCGCCGAGCGGATCAGCGCCTGCAGCGACGCGTCCGCTCCCGGCACGAACAGCCCGGCGCGCGACTCGGGGGGCACGGCGGCCCACAGGTTCACGTCGCGGGCGGCCTGCCAGAGGAGGAAGCCCAGCGGCCCCTTCACCTCGTCGAGCACCGTGAGCCCCTCGAAGGCTTCGGCGCCGTGGGTGATGGCCGGCGGAGTCCGCCAGCGGCGCGTGGTGCGCCGGACCGGCGGAGAAAGGCGCTTGGGTCGCATCACGACTCCGGTGGCGAGCGGGAGTGGAGAGGGAGGGCCCGGGACGGCGGTTTACGAAATTGTACGGTATGATAAGCCGCAACCCCCTGCCGCGCCATAGTATTCTGCACCTGCCCGGTTGAAAGCTTTCACCAGTTCCGAGCACGCGATGTCCGATTGGGGACGGGCGACGATGCGCGATTCGGGTCAACCGCCGAGCGCCCACGGCCGGCGACGGGAACGGCTGGTGGGCTGCTTCCGCTCTTCTCCTTCCTTCCGGTGTGCCACAAGCGCGGATCTCGTCCCCGGCGGACACGATCCGAGGGGAATTCCCCCGACGTCGCAATCTGGCGGGTTGTGCACCAAAATCGGGCAAAGTTGTCTTCGCCGACGGCGAGGAGGGAGACGCCGGCGGTCCCTCGCGGGCGCTTCGGCCCCCGATCCGCCCACCGGAACGCTTGCGCTGCCCGCCCCCGGACCCCACCGTCTCCACGGAAGCTCCTCGAGCTTCGGCCATCCCACGCCCCCCGTCCGATCCCCACCCCCTACGACCCTGCCGAGGAGACAATGAGACGACCAGCCGCCGCGCTCCTGCTCGCCCTGGCGACCGCCTTCCCCACCCCGGCGCGGGCGTGGAACAAGCCGGGGCACATGCTCACCGGCGCGATCGCGTACTACCAGCTGCGCGACCGCGACCCGGCGGCGATCCCGGCCATCATCGCGCTCCTCCAGCACCACCGCGCCTGGCCGATGTGGATGGACTCGCTGGCGCACGACCCCACGGCGGGGCCGCAGGACCGCGACCTCTTCGTGTTCATGTACGCGGCGCGCTTCCCCGACGACTTCAAGGGGATGCCGGACTACGACAAGGCCCGCTACGACCCGCAGCACTACGTCGACTTCCCCTTCAAGCCGGCCGGGCAGCCGTCGTCGGTCCACACCCAGCCCCCCGAGCCCGTCAACGTGCTCGAGGCGCTGCCGGAGCACCTGCGCGTGCTCCACGACCCGCACGCCTCGCTCGAGGCGAAGGCATTCGCGCTGAGCTTCGTGTTCCACCTGGTGGGCGACGTGCACCAGCCGCTGCACGCCGCGCAGCTCTTCACCACCGACTATCCCACGGGCGACGCGGGCGGGAACCTGGTGTGGGTCACGGTGCCGGGGAATGCGCGGCCCTGGAGGCTGCACGGGCTGTGGGACGGCATGGTGATCAACAGCTACTCGTTCGGAAGGATCGACGCGGCCGCGCGGACCCTGCTCTCCGAGCCGGCCATGCGGCGGGCGGCCTTCCCCCAGCTGGCCGACCACGACCCCAGGCACTGGGCGCGCAACGAGAGCTACGTCCTCGCCGTGCGCCGCGCCTACCTCAACGGCGCGCTGCAGGGCGGAACCAGCGAAGCCACGGCGAAGCCGGTGCCGCCCGGGTACATGTCCGCCGCCCAGGCCACGGCCGACGGCCGCATCGTCCTGGCGGGCTACCGGATCTCCGACCTGCTCGGCGCCCGCTTCTGATCCCGTTTTGACTGATTGGATGTGCATTCCAGTCAACCGATGAGCTCACACGGAGTCAACGCTCGGATTTGTGAGAGTGCGGTAATTTGTTGTGAATCCTTGATGTTCCGGAAGAGCCTACCGGACTCCACGGGCGAAAAAGCCCGGCTTTGCCGCCCGAGTTATCCCAAATCCTATCCCACCTGCAGCGCCGCCGGAGCGTGATAACAACGCTCCCGGCGGCGTTCCGCATACTAACCTTCAACAACCTTCAACCTCAAAGCAGAATGGTGTGGGTTCGAGAAACAGGACCCTCGGCCCACTCGCCACGATTGGGCTGCTGAGCACACACGTACGATTCTAACGGCCCCGAAGGCGTCAGCATCAAGCAGCACTAAACCGAATTGTGCCAGGAAGCACGCGCTACCCGGCCCCATCCAGCCACGCGTGGCGCTTCGATCACTTTCGCGTTATCCTGTCGCCTACTGTGCCCCTGGAATGGCGTAAGACCTCGCATACGGTCCCCCAATAGATATGCCCGAGAAATCCAGCTCGCCAGCGCGCGGGCCGAGGCCGCACCGATTACCGCCACCACCCCGGCCCCTACCTGACCTGAACTTCCTCGCGCAGATCGGGAGTGTGCTGGGACTTACGCTCTGGAAAGCGTTCCGCGACGTAAAGACCTGGTCCGAGGCGGAGCCGGAGAAGCGTAGGCGGTACTTTCGCCCTCTCACGGACGTGGTGCGGGAGCGTTTCGCGTACGCGAAGCACGAGGCGCCCGAGTTGGAAGGCCCCCTGGCGACCTTCTCTCTCCTCGTGCAAGCGCCCGAAGCAATCGATGCGGCGCAGATTGCCGCGGCTTGTGAAGCCGTCTACAAGTGGGCCGAAGAGCGCGGGATGATGCTCACCGCGCTCTACTTCGCTGAAGCGGTAGCGTACGTGCAGCCCGACGACCCGGCCTCCGCGAATCAGGCCGCGCGAACAGCTCGACGCAACCTGATGCGCGACCGTGCCGCCATATGGCACTATCGCGCCTACAAGCTCGCCGTGAAGCTGAAGGACAAACGGAAGCGAACGCGTGAAACCATCTGGGCGCTGATCGGCTACGGCGCGATGATGCGTGACGCGGGGAACTACAAGGAGGCGCGGCGGTTCACACAGCGAGCTGCCACACGCGCCGTTGGAGCCCGGAGGCAGAAAGAGGCCGGGATGGCGTTCCACGACCTGTTCGTGATCGCCGTGGAGCTACAGCGGTTCACGCTCGCGTTGAAGCACGCCCGCAGTGCCTTCAACTACTACCCGGTCCGGCATCCAAGCATTCCCCGCCTTGCGCACGACCTGGCGTTCATGCTGATCCGCCTTCGGCAATTCCCCGCTGTCCTCACGATCCTGACGAAAGCAATCCTTCTGATGCTACAGCCGGTCGAGCGCGCGATCGCATGGTCGTCGCTCGCGTGGGCGGCGGGAGGCGCGGGATTGCGCGACCGCTTCCGTGAGACCGAGCGGGTTACGCTGGAACTCCTGCCCAGTCACCCGGACTTCGCCCCGGCGATGTTCATCCACCTGGCCGAGGGTGCGCGAGCACTCCGCGAATGGGACCGCGCGCGCGGCTACGCGCTGGCGGCCAAGGAGAGTGCGGTTCAAACGCAAAGCCCCACGCTGGAGGAGGAGGCGGCGGCCTTGTTGGGGTACATCGAACGCCGCGAGCCCGCGCCCGCGCAGGCGGAGTCTACGAGCGAGATTGAGTCTCTCACTGCGCTCGTGCTTTCGCGGCTCGACAGGTGGAAGGCCCCGGGCGAGCAGCCCGGGGCCTAGGTCAAGCAGCTAAAAGCAGTCGTCACCCACCAGAACCGAGCATGTGGCCGTCCCGGGCGGCTGTCGTGCTGTCGCTGGCCGTTGTGCTGCCGGGGTCCTCCATGCGCCCACCCGATCCGAGCATGTGCCCGCCATCGAAAGCAGGACCCGCTGGAGGTTGAACGTTCGGGGTCAGCGTCGGCCCGTCCGAGCACGCCGCAAGCGCAGCGCAGACGAGCCCAGCAATGAGGAAATGCCGAGGTTTCAACATCTTTCCCATCCTGTGGAGGAGAGTGAAAGGGACAAAGAGAGCGGAGCCAATCTAAGCCTCGCCACACGATTCCCGCCACGAACACCCGGGGGTGTAAAGCCGCCGCTTTCGGCGATACTGGAGCGAGCGGGCAACCCCTTACGCTTCAGCCATGGAACTGCAAACTGACGCCGAGAGCGGCGCCCTGGGTGCGGGAAGGCCGCTTCACCCGGGGCCTGTCGGTTCGGGACGACACACGCTGGGGTGCGATCCGGACACGGCAGGACAGCATGTCCCAGGACTACCTCGACAACCGTCGACCGTGGGCGAGCCGGATCCCGAGCCATTGTCACGGCCGGTGTGGTGGCTGGCGGCGCGACAGCGCGCCTCAGAGCTGAAGGTAGACGAGGAGGGGCAAAGGATCGTTGCGCTGCTGATCTCGCACGTGGAGACGGCCTGGCCCTGGATCGAAGAGCTGGAAGCATTCTGCCGGGGCCGATGCACCCGGATGGACGGCGACGACCCTCAAGCGCACTTCCTGCGCTTCCTGGAAAGCGATGTGATCGACCTGTTCCACAGCTTGGCCGAGAATGCTGCGAACATGGTCCCGGGCTGCGGTGGATCGGAGCCGGAGCCGGATGGTTTGCAGGGGGAAGCGGGCCGCTTCAATCGATTTCTGAGCGTGCTGGTCCTCGCCGCCGAGGCCGCCGTCATCCCCGAGGACGTGCGTACCTCCGTGCGCCGTATCGGACGCGATTTAGGCGACTGGAACCCGGAATTCACGGTGCTCACCGCAGCCGCCGCGCGGTCCCGCTATTCGGACGAGCGGACCACTCGAGCCAGTGACGGAGCGGCCCGGGAATTGTGGCACGCGCGGCGAGCATGACCCGGAGTGCGCGCGCATCCGGAGGATGCTGCCTGAGCGCGGCGTGCCGCCGGCGCAGATCACCAAGTGGCTGATCAACTTCTGGATCGTGCAGGACGCGGAGGACGAGGAGGAAAGCCGGAGTCTCGTTTACCAGCGCCCGAGCCGATGGTTCTTTGTTAGCGCGGGTGGCGAGAGCATGCACGGGCCGGGAGCATCCGCTCCCGGCCCGTTTCTTTTTGGTGAGAGAGGGCCCTCCAGGGACTGCTACGCACGCGCGCGCGTAGCAGTCCCTGGAGGGCCCTCTCTGCTGCGCTGGCGTGCCGCCCGCGTTCCGGCGCGAGAACCGTTGGCCGAAGGTGACGGTACCTGCTTCCGTGCGTGAGCGCGGCTCCGGTCAACCCAGAGCCAGCAATGAAAATTGGAAATCTCCCTTATGGCTCGCTGCGCTCGCCGGAGATTTCTCAATTTTCTGCTGGGTTTTCGCTCCGCTCAAACGAACCCCCGGTTTCGCTTCGCTCAAAACCGAGCACCCCCACCTACGGAGTACGATGGCGCGCAGGACCGTCTTGAAGTTGACCCACTGGAGCACCGCCGAGTGGAGCATCGTGGCGGCGGCGGCGCGCCCCCACGGGATCCCGCCGCTGCGCTTCGTCCGCGAGGCCGTGCTGGAGAAGGCCGCGCAGGGCGGCGGTCGGCCCAGGCCGGTGCCGCGCCGGAAATCCGATGAGCTGGTGCACCAGCTCAGCCGGGTGATCAGCAACCTGCGGCAGCTTCAGCGCGTCGCGGAGGATGACTGGCACAATGAAGCCGCGGCGCTGATCGGTGGGGTCATCGAGTTGGCGACTGCCGCCACGCGGGAGCCGCCCGAGCGTGCGCGCGAGGCCAACGCGGTGCTGGCGAAGCTGGTTCCGGCTGGCGTCGCCCTAAACGAGCTCGCTCACCGCGCCAACGCCACTCAAACGCTTCCACCGGACGACGAGGTGTGGGCCGTGCTCGCCAGCGTCGAGACGGCCGTGCGGTGCTGCCTGCCGTGATCGGACAGGTCTACGAACTCGGGACCGGGTTCAAGGGGGAGGCGCTGTACCTGCTGTACGGCCACCTCGACAACTTGAACCCGGACCGCGTGGACTGGATCGAGACACGCAATCTGCCGACGGATGATCCGCTGGCAGCAGCGCGGATCATGGCCGCGACCGCCCGTGACCGGCGCACGAAGCAGAAGCCGGTCTACCACTTCTCCATCAGCTTCGATTACAACGACCCTGCCGACCGCGCGCTGATGCTGCGGGTCGCCGACCGGCTGCTGGCCGATCTCAAGATGCAGGGTTACCAGGCGCTCATGGTCGCGCACCGCGACCGCGCGCACGCGCACCTCCACATCGTGGTCAACCGCATCCACCCGGAAGAGCTCACCGTCTGGTCGAACTGGAACGACTACCGGCGGATCGAACGGAGCCTGCGTGCGCAGGAGGCCGAGCTTGGGCTTCGCGTCGTGCCGGGCTTCCTCGCTCCCGTGTTCGATGAGGACGGGAAGCGGCTCAGGCCAGCGTACCTGGTGCGCGGCGATGTCGACTTCCTGGAGCGGGTCCGTGCGGAGGCGGGGCCGCACCTTGCGAGCGCCGACTCCTGGACGGAGTTGGAGCGTGGGTTGGCCAACCACGGCCTGCGGGTGCGGATGAAGGGCCGGGGGATGGTGGTGACGGACGGCAAGCACGAGGTGAAGGCGTCGGAGATCGACCGGGCGTTCTCGCGCTCACGGCTGGAGAAAGAGCTGGGCATCCACGGCGAGTATCGCCTCCGCCAGCAGATCGCCGCGCGTACGCTTGACGAGCGTGCCGCGCGCGTGGAGAAGACGGTGGTTGCCGACGCCTCGGCGGAGAGATCCACGCCGGCGGAGCGCACTCCAGAAGGGACCAGGATCGCGGCATCGGAGCCGGACCATGGGCCGGTGTCGGCGTTTCTCCCACAGCCCACCAAGCTGGAAGAAGGCGGCACCTACGATCCGGTGATCCAGACCGTTGCTGCCGGTCGAGTTGACGCCGAGGTGCCGGTCCCGGCGGAGACTCCCAAGGACAACCGTGCGGTGGCTGCGGCTGATGCTCCGCGAGAGGGACGCAGGCTGGCACCGGAGCACGTGAGCCCTCCCGAGCGGCACCGAGACGAAGCGGACGAAGCGCCTGACAGGGAGGAAGTGACGACTGATGAACCAGCGCCCCTCCCGGTCAGGAAAGAGAGCGCGAATGCGGAGGCGTTCCTGCAGATGGTTGAGCGCTTCCGGCAACGTGAGGCGGGGTGGGACGAGGTGAGGAAGCTCGACGAGATCCGTGAGAACATTGAGAAGTGGTCCCGCGGCTTTGAGCGGACGAATACGGATGTGAAGGGTGCCACTAACCACTTCGCCAGGGAGATTCGGGCCGCCTTCCGCGATCCGAAGGCGTTCAGTGACGCATTCAAGCAGCTCACTGAGGAGCAGAAACGGGCGACACTTAAGAACTTGGGGAAGCGGCCTGCTGAGTTCGCCCGAGATTTCCTTGTTGCGCACCGACACAAGCTTGTGCACACCCGAGAGCGGCCGCGCTGGCGCGCTATGGTCGCCAATGCTGTAGAGCGAATGCGGGGAACGGCCCCGGAACAGCATGTATTCCGGAACCCGAGCGATGCGAGGGGAGCGGGCGTTCTGACCGCGGGGGCCGGGGAGCGGTATCTGGACGCGGTGCGGGTACGCGACTCCGCCCGCAGGGCTGTCGCACAGAACCTTGGCCTCTCGGAGAAGGTGACGGTAGCGGAGGTGCGGGAAGCGCTCTCGGTCCGGATGGCCGCAACCAATGCACAGAAGGCGGAAGCGATCAGCCGGCAAGACTCGCTCAAGGCGCCCACGGTCAAGGAACTGGAGCGCGCATTCCTCAGTCTATCCGACGAGGAACAGCGATGGGTAATGCGGCGGCTACCCGAGGTAAAAAGCCTCGTTGCCAAGACTCTGCGCCTCAGCCAAGGCCTGGCAGAAGGACCACGCGGGAGCGGGCAGGACTGGGCTTAGGGTGAGGAGTAGGCCGTGCATGCGACGCAGTGCGCGTCTGGAATACGTGTCGCGCACGAAAGGTGCTACCACAAAAGGACCTTTGGACCTATGCGGGAGAGGCCGCGGCCATTCTACGACGGGCGTCCCGGGGCACGCATGATCGTGCCGAGCGGCTTCATCGGCAACTCGCGGGGATGCTCCCGGCGCCAATGTTCTGAGCCTCGCGCAAGAGGCCCTGAAGCTCGCCCAAGAGCCCGAAACCGACCGGGGGCTAGAGCGTGTCGGGTTCGAGCTCTGGAGCACTTTTCCACCTCTGATGCGCATCATGGATAAGGTCGACCGAGCAACCCGCTCACGGATGATGTCGCGCGTGGGTCGGCGAGACACCGGCCCGGAGATGGTGCTACGGAAAGCTCTGCACAAGCGTGGGCTCCGATACCGACTTCATGACAGAAAACTCCCTGGTTCTCCTGACCTCGTGTTCCCGCGGTTCCGTGCTGTAGCGTTCATCCACGGCTGCTTTTGGCATGCGCACGGTTGCCGGAAAACCACGATACCCACGACTCAGCACGAGTTTTGGACGAAGAAGTTCCATTCAAATCAGGCGCGGGATCGGGCGAGTACCGAAAGCCTAATCGCCCAAGGTTGGCGTGTGCTTGTTGTGTGGGAGTGTGCAAGTAGAGGTAAGGGTGCATTAGCACCGGACACGATCGCACAGCACGTCGATGCGTGGCTTCACGGGGACGACCTGTACGGCGAGATACCTCAAGCCATTCCGTAGACTGCTGATCTCGTCAGTGCATCTCCCTATTGCGGTTGCACTCCCATAGCCTCAGCAACCGCAGACGCATGCTGCCGTGCGAGCTCAGGCGGGAAGGCATTGCCAATCATGGCCGCAACCGCGTACTTGCCTCGAGACATCGGGAAGCGATAGGCAGGCGGAAACGTCTGAAGAAGAGCAGCTTCCCGCGGAGTGATGCACCTGTCCTGTTCTGGGTGAAGGAAGCGGCCCTTGGAGGGATTAACAAACCCGCTGGTGATCGTCGGTGACACGTCATCCCAACGCATTCGCCCGTAGACATCGTAGAAGCCGTCACACCTCTGGTGACAAGCGAGCGTATATGCAGGCCCGATATCACCTCGGCTTCCGCCATCGCGCGGAATAAGGCGGATGAGTTCTGCCACTCCTGGACGCCGCGTTTCTACGACATCGTGTGCGGGATCGCCGCTTGTTCCGGGGGCCGACAGGTGCCCGATCGTTACTCTGACCGTCGGCCCGTCCCTATTCGGCAGCGGTTCGGGCATCCTAAGCGTTGATCCACGAATCGCAAGCATGATCAAGCGCCTGCGGCGCTGCGGAACTCCGAATTCAGCAGCATCATGCACCCGGTCAACCGTGTTGTACCCGAGGCGACGAATTGCGTCACCTAGTTCTCCATAACGCCGATCCTTAGCCAAGCCGGGGACGTTCTCAAACATGAGAGCCCTTGGTAATAGCTCATCCACTAGCCGGACATACTCATGTACTAGGTCGTTGCGCGGATCTGAGGCAGCCTCACCCCGATTGAGAGTTCTCATACGGGAGAACCCTTGGCAAGGGGGACAACCAGCAAGCAAGTCGAGTTCGCCGCGTTCCAGACTTAGTGCATCCAGCATCTCCCGACCCGAAACCTCCCGGATATCGCGCCGATACACAAGGGACACATCCGGGTGATTAGTCTCATATGCCTCGAGCGCACCTGCATCGCACTCCACAGCAGCCACTACACGGAACCCAGCCAATTTTAGGCCGGCTGTAAGCCCGCCACAGCCAGCGAAAAGATCAACAGCGGTGAGCAACTCCGCCTTTTCCACCCCGCACGATTCCATCGGTGGTTCTCCAAGAGAGCTAGGGGCAGTACGAAACAATGGTGAGCGGATCCAGGCCTCGCAGACGCGATGTTAGCCTAGCTACTCAGCCGCCGGAGCAGCCTCGGGTAATCCGAGGAAGTTGACGCCGATCCTGGAGAGATGGCCTCCAACAACATGCGCAAGGCGCTCTGCATAAGGCGCGCGGAGCTGGCTCGCGACTACACAAGAGATGGCCTGAAGGGCGACAACATTGCTCTCCTCTTCTCGGATGCATCGCTGCAGAACCACCCGTCCCTCATGAACGAGTGCGCGGTCGGCGGCAAACATCTGCTCCAGTTGTGGATTGGGATCGCCCGTGGCAGTGTTGAAGGCCGCTGCAACGACGATCTCATTTCCCCCCGTGGACTGATCTCGGAAGAATAAATACCTACCCTGTTCGGCAAACTTGAGTGCACGCTCGGCGCCGCGGCGTACACTCAGCCGTAAGGCAAGCATTGGACGGGCAGGATCAAGCTCAAATGCCCAAGGATCGATGTCCCTGCTCCGGGTCCGTGGAACCATGTCGCACGCTGGAGTTACACATACCCAGTAATCATCCGAATCCTCGCGGCGAAAAATCGAGCCGACTCGAAGATGGTGCCGGGTAAACGCCTCAGAGCACAGAAATGCGTTAAGGAATAGTAGTTCGGCGTTACGCTTTCCCAAGTCGGCTTGTTCCTCGTATCCTTTTGCGCGCGCAAGCAGTAGCCCAGACATGTCTCCGACCGCCACCTGAAAGCGACGCGACAAGAGGTGGGCGGCGATTTCTCGTGCTCTCCGTGCGCGTTCTTCGTCCCCGTCACCATCATGTACATACCGTAGAAGGCCGGCCTGTAGTGCGGGCTCCGGTAACAGAGCGTCGTCTCTGAACGAGCCGACTTCAACGGCACGACGTGATAAAGCAATTAGGCACGCTAACCACTCTGGTGCCCAATCGCGCACGGCCTCCTCAAGCCCTCCGAGCAGTAGATCGGCCTCTGTCTCTGGGTCATGCTCCTCAGGCTTGCTGAGAACGGTGAGGAAGAGATTCCCGCACTGAAACCACCGGCGGTTCTCTGCAACGCGAATCTTATCGATTATCTGCGGCTCCTCGGTTGCCTCCGCTCCAAATGCCTTCGCGAGTTCCCGCTCCAGGAGCGCTGCTCCGACTTCGAGGTCAGCCTGGAGACCTGCTTTTTTTGCGGCAGCCATGTACGTCGGTACCCATCCACGACGCCCTTCGAAGAAGGATACCAGATCGCTGATGGACCATTCTATCCGAAGCTCCTCGAAATCGGGATCGATCTCCTTTGCTAGAATTGCACTTGCCGCACCCCGAGCGGCTGCAGCGACCGAGATGAGCACGCGATCCGGATACGAATCAGCCGTGTAGAGGACTACGAGGTTAGGTGTATCGCTTCGTGCGAGCTCACGGACAATCGACAGAGCGGGTCCGCTCTCGTTGCCGATGAGGTGGAAATCGAGGACTAGCAGATCACACGATGCCAAACGCTTGAGACGCTCGGGCGATTTCCATTCAGGGGAGTTATCAATGTCACACAGCCATCCCCGTTGCGTGCACGCTCGCCAGAGGGCATGAGCGCGTTCGGGCTCCTTAAGCCCATGATCTGGCCCCTGCCCATAAGTTGGAAACTGGTCATCCACGAAGAGTACAGACCGAATAGGCCGAACGTACGACTCTACTGGATCAAATAGATCCACGCGCGCCTGATCACTCATCTGCTAGATCTCTGAACTCGATTACAAAGTTGGCACCCGGGAGAATACGTTCGTCGGGATCAGCGTATCTGAGGCGGTGTCCGCCCTGCTCTAGGTTTAGACGGGACAGGTACAATCCCACGCCATGCCCGCCCACGCGTCGGGTGAAGAACATACTGAATAACTCCGGAACGTCGTCCTCGTCGACACCTGGACCAGAATCGGCTACATACACCTTTGTGCCACGACGATCAAGAACGATCCGTCGAACGGTGCCGAAGGTCACCCAGTAGAGAGCGTTGTTAATCAGGTTAACGAATGCAGGAATGATCCGGTATGGATAATCCTCAACTGTGGTTGTCTGGAATGCCGGTGTCGCGACAAGCTCCACGCGGCGATCAGAGATCTGCCTCTCGAAGAATTCGCGCAGGTACTGCTCAATCACGGCCCCCGTAATCGGCTCGCGCATACGTGGTCCCGACAGCCGCAACGGTGCGAGGAACTCTAGTCTATGCACCAAAGCACGGAACCCGCTGAGCACGAGTTTGTACGCCTCAGATTCGCGGATTGAAGTCGGCAGCCGGGCCAGATTCCGCGATACCTGAGCTGCTGTATCGTTTAGCTCGTGGCCGATAATCTCGACAGTAATTCCAATCTGCGCCAAGCCCTGCCATTGATCGACCTTCTCAAGCAGGGCAGTGCGCTCGTCGGTCGCCCAAGCCGATGCAGCCTCAAGATCGATGTTCTCGTGTAGCGCCCTAAGCGCTCGGATATATCCCTCATAATCCCGAGCCAGTTCGACGAAAATCCGCTCGCGAATGTTTTCTAACTCCGAAATCGCGGTTACAAGCGGAATGCGTTCCGAATCTGCTCCATCAAGCAACGGTGCGGAAAGCCGGTAATACCGGGTGTTGTCCTCATCGGCTTTTCGAGTCCATCGTTCCTGTTCAGCCGAGAGCAACTCACGAATTGTTCGCTTCCATTTGCCTGTCGAGTCCGTAAGAAACTTCTGGTGCCGGGAGAGAACGCGGCGCAGCACTTCAGTCGGTTCCTCCTTCTGATTTGCTGCGGCGAGTTCACTCCAATACGTACTTGCTCGTTCCAACGTTGCAGTCAACTCGGCATACGTATCCCGGTAGGATCTGTATCTCTCTTCTAGCGAGTCAGGCAGTCTGCGTGGGCGTGGCGGCAGTGCCAAAATCGCTCTTGCTTCGTGCAAGTCATCGAGTTCTTGTGCGAGTTGGTCCAAGCTCGCTGTTCCACTTGGATGCTCTAGCTCATCCAGAATCGCCTTGGCCTTGGTTAGACGCTGCTGGAGTACATCGGCATTCTCTCTCAAAGCGTTACGCAAATAGGACACGCGTCTCTTCCGTGCGTTCTCTTCCGCTTGGCGTGCACGTTCAAAGCGAGCCTGGGTCTCAGCGACTTCCGACTTCCTAATACCTGAGTCGGTTCCGAAGTATCGCCTGGCAAGAGTGCGCAACAGCTCAATGACCAAGTACCGAAACTCGCGCGCGGCCTGATTGTCGATAAGGCCTTCGCGCCCAGCCTTGTCGCGCAGATGACTGTTTTCTGCCTTCGTGATCGCAACTCGGCCGAACGTACGTCGGTGTGCCCAGAACTCACGGCCCAGATTCTTCTGGCGGCGCTCCTCCATGCCGAAGAAATCAGCTTCTGGACGGCCATAGGGTTGAACGCGGAGCCCGTCTCGGTAAACAGCCAACCCGCTAAATCGATCCGCCTGCTCTTTCAGTCGGCCGACAACGTCAGCGGTGTGGGTGCTATTTTTAGTCTCCTGCTCGAACGTGCCGAAGCAAATCTCGAACGGTCCGACGTAGGCACGGCCCCGTTGTGGTAGAGGACGCGCGGGGGGCAAGGTCACCTCGCCAAGGTCTCTGCCCCATGCACGAACATGCCCCGTAAAAACGCCTAGCTCGTCAAATTGCCCCTCTACGACGTGCTCAAGATTCCTCAGTTCGTAGATATCGAACACCTCGTCGGATGATACAATCTGCACACGGACAGAGCTCCGATGCGCAACTGCCTCATAGCTGAATTTTGAATCTTCCCCAGAGTATGGGTCGGTAAATCCGGTAAGTGTGAACTGAAGCTTTTCCCGGGTTTCCTTCACCTCAGGGTCGTCACTAATTACATCTTGATCAACCCATACCCGGAGTTCACGTCCGACATCAAATACGAAGAGCGCGGTGCCACGATCGCGCTCGCCGGTCCAGGTCGGCCAAGCCGCGAGATGCCTCTCCTCTAGCGTTGCGTCCAAAGCTAGACCAGCAATTGCGTCGGCAGATACTTCCTCTCCTCGAAACTTCTCGTCGTGGGAGAAGCGATGCCAGGCATCTGCGAGTCGATCCCGGCGGACGGCATCCTCAGCGCTGCCCCATATGTTCTCTACTAGTCCATCGAATAGCTGTGGGAGAATCTGCGGGAAGTCCTCTGGTCCATCGAACTCCTCAACGGGAACCCGAATGTCATCTAAGGCGAGGTAAGGATTTTGGAACAACCGCCAATCCAAAAGAGATGCGACGAAACGGTGGCCAGCGCGCTTGCTTAAGACAAGAGCAGTGGGGCCAAGATAGGCTACAGAAAGTCGTCCGATTCCCTTCTGTCCCTGACGCGGGCGGATTGAGAATCCGTCTCGATCTTCCTCGGGCACATCATCCCCTCCCACTTTGGCCTCAGTTCCAAGCATCAACCATCGTTCAACGAACTCATCTCTTGACATGCCGTGCCCATCGTCCACCACGGCGGCAACGGGTATGTTCCCGTCGAACACATGCAGCCCGACGGCACGTGCATACGCATCATAGGCATTCTTCCAGAGTTCGCTGACTGCCGTCGGCAGATCCGCGATTTGCTCACGGCCGAGGTGATCAACTGTTCGTGCACGTGCTCTGAAAGGTACTCGAACCAAGGTTGTTCATCCCCGGGAAAGATTTCGAACGCCCGCTCGTGGCAGACTGCTAGAATACTAATGCAATCGAATGACGGCTAGGTGCTCTTTTGTGGTGAGATCAATCCTGCGTCAGGGAGCGGGGCAAACAACATCGTTTCGTCCATGCAGAAGTGATCCGGCTTTGGTTTGGTGCCAGCGGTTTTCGTCGCGTGATACCGCAGTTGAAGTGATGAAATCGGTCAAAGTGTCTACGCCACGTCGTGGGACGGGAAGTTTTCAAGCCCCGTTGGGTGTATAGACTGTTGCGAGCTGAGGAGGGGCACGGGAGTCCGCCGTACCCCTCCTCAGCTCGTTCTCCCTGTTCGCTCGCTCCGTTCCCGCATGTCACGAGAACGGAAGAACCTCAGAGGAGAAAATGAGTGGATGAGTCGTGCGCTGATGCCAGTCTCGGCCAAGTACATGCGCTCGATCCGATCACCCTCTGATGGAGAGATGGAGCATGCCCCGCTGCCTCAACAAGGCCACGCTGATCGGCAACCTTGGCGTCGATCCCGAGATCCGCACCATCCCGGGCGGTGCGCGCGTCGCGCAGTTCTCGCTCGCCACCTCGCGCCGCTGGAACGACCGCGAGGGTCGGCCGCAGGAGAAGACCCAGTGGCACCGAGTCGTGGTGTGGGACAGCCTGCCGGTGACGTTCGGCTTCGTGGAGAAGTACCTGCGCAAGGGCGACCGCGTGTACGTGGAGGGCGAGATCGACTATCGCTCTTACGAGACGGATAGCGGGGACACGCGCTGGACGACGGAGATCAAGGCGTCGGAGGTGCTGGCTGCGGGCGAGTCGGGCGGTGGCGACGGGCAGCGCGGCCGGAGCCGCAGTCGGACGGCCGTGGTGGCCGAGGAGCTCCAGCTCGCGGTGCTGTAGCGATGGGCTTCGACGCACCCTACCCCGAGTTCAGCTGGTCCCACTCACGGGACCGCAGCCTGGCGGAGTGCGCGCGCGCCTACTTCTGGCGCTACTACGGCAGCCACCGCGGGTGGTCGCCGGAGGCGCCAGCGGAGGCGCGCTTCGCCTATGCTCTGAAGCAGCTCACCACCTTCCCGATGATCGTGGGCACGGCCGTGCACGCGTGCGCCCGCGACTGCGCCTTGGCCGTGCGTCAGGGTGCGCCCCGCCCCTCGTTCGAGGTGATGCTCGCCTGCGTCTCCGAGGTGCTCAACCGCGCGGTGATCGGCTCCTACCACCGCGGCGCGTTCCTGCGCGATCCCAAGCGGATGGTGATGCTGCACGATGTGTGGTACTCCGGTCGCGCCGGTGCTTCCGGACTGCCAGCCGCCGTGGCGAAGGCGCGCGTGTGCTTGCGCACGCTGGAGTCGGCAAGGGTGTGGGAGGACGTGGAGATCTGTCGGGAGGAGACGGTCGCGGTGCCCGCCGGCCCCGAAGCATTCGTCCACGAGGGCTGGCCGATCTACGCGGGCCCGGACCTGGTGTACCGCCCCGACGACGGGCGCGTGGTGATCGTGGACTGGAAGACCGGCGACGACAGCGACGCGGACCTGCAGATCGCGCTGTATGTCCTCTACTGCCGCACCGTGTTGGGCCTGCCCTTCCGCGACGGGGAATGGTTCGGGCGGGTGGTCAACTTGGCCACCGGCGACGACACCACCTTCGAGATCTCGCGGCTGGACGTGGTGGAGGCGGCGGAGCGCGTTCGGTTAAGCGTGGAGGCGATGCAGTCGCTGTTGGCCGACCCGGACCGGAACGTTCCCCTTCCGATGGAGCAGTTCCCGCTCGCCGGACCGGAGCGGCGGCGCAGTTGCCAGTTCTGCCCGTTCTACGCGCTCTGCGAGGAGGAAATCCGGGAAGCTCAATTCGCGGAGTAGTGAGGACGGGCGAAGGCGGCCCCGCGTCGTCCGCCGGGCGGTAGTCGAGGTACCAGACGTGGAGCCACCGCCAAAGTGCGGCGACGAAAGCTCCTCCCGCCTGCATAGTACGTCACGCGGAGGAGCCGGCAGCCTCCACGTCGACCTACGTCCTCCATGCACCAGCCGTCCCCGGCCGACCTTCCCGATCAGTGGCGCGAGCTCGCGGCGCAGCAACGCCGCCTCGGCGCCGATTCGCAGGCCCGCATCCTCGACTTCTGCGCCGATGAGCTCGCCGCCGCCTTCGCCCGCGCGGCCGACGAGCTCCTGAGCCTGCAGCGCGCATCCCAGGAGTCCGGTTACAGCGTGGACCACCTCTGCCGCCTGTTGCGCGAGGGAAGAATTCCCAATTCCGGCCGGAAGGCGAAGCCGCTCATCCGCCGTCGCGACCTGCCACAGAAGGGGAGAAAAGGCAAGGCTGAAACTTGTCTTTCGAACCCGAGTGGCTATGTTCCGGGCAGGCTCTTCCGGGACATCATCCACTCCAAATATGGAGGCGATGATGCCCAAGGCTAAGCAGCCGAAGGCTGCCAAGAAGTGCTGGTCCGAGTCCTTCGGAGTCTACGGGGCGAAGATCCGCATTGCCGAGCGGGAACCGGGCGGCGTGCTCTACCTGCTCTGGCTTGACAATCAGGGGAAACAGCAGAAGCGGAGCTTGGGGCACCGCGACCGCAGGCTGGGGAAGAAGCAGGCGCTGGAGCTTGCCAACGCGCTTGCCGCCGGCCGTGCGGGCGGGGAAAAGCCCGAGAAGCCGGCCGAGCCGCTCACGCTGGCCGAAGGGGTGGCCCGTGCGTTCGATCCGATGCGCGGTGCGTACCCCGCGGCGACCAAGCATTCGAGAGACGCGAAGAAGTACGCCGAGCGCGCGGTCGCCCTTCTGGGCCGGCGCCTCACCTGGGCTGAGCTCACGCCCGGCACAATGCTGTACCTGGTGCGGCTGCTGACGCAGCAGAGCCGGGACGGCAAGGGCGCGGTCGCGGCCGAAAAGATGTGCGTGATCCTCTACGCGGTCGCGTCGTGGCTCCGCCAAGAGGAGCTGATCCCGGACACGGCGGCTCTCCCCAAGCCGCGCTGGAAGGCGAAGCTCAGGGAGGAATGGCGGATCGCGACAGGACGCCGGGTCGAGGTCGAGCGGCCCCGGCACACCGTGGACGAGGTGGCGGCGATCTTCACCGCGCTTCCCCACGGCGACCCCCGCCTGCGACTGCTGGTGGAACTTGCCGCCGAGCTGCGCGCGGGGCAGGCGGTGCGGGCCAGGAGATCGGACCTGCACCTCGGCGAGGCGGGCGGCTTCGGTCTGGGCCGCTTCGTCGTGCACGGGGCAGGAAGGAAGCATGGCGAGATCGTAGACCTGCACCCCGAGCTTCGCGCGCTGGTGGACGAGGTACTGTCTACCGGCTATCTCGCCGAGACGGAGGCTGCGTTCCGGCGGGGGGAGATTTCGGACTACTACCTGTTCCCGGCGGGCAAGCTCAAGCGCGGCACCGTACCCTTGGAGCGCGCGACGAAGCAGCCGCTGTCCTACATGGCCATCCGCTCGATGTTCGTGGCCGTGGAGCGGATCGCGGGCGTCAAGCACCAGCAGGGGCGGTCGTTGTACGGGCTTCGCAGGCAGGCGACGGACCTCGCGCCCGAGTTCGCGCAGGACGCGCGAGTCCTGAACAGGCTCACGGGGCACACCGACAGCACCACCCGTGAGCGAGTCTACCAGGACCCCCACAACGAGCGAGTGCGTGCCCGCGCCGCCGAGGCGCGCAGGAGCATGCGGCGCTTCCTTCGCGAGCCGGAGCATCCGGACGCCGCGGTTCCGACCGCGGCGTGAACCTATCCCACTTCCTATCCCACCCCGGTCTGGAAGCGGGAATGCCGCAGCACCGCAACTCACTGCTATGACAATACTTAGGACAGTAAATTCCGGCTGGTCTGACAACGCCGGCTTACTGCCACGGAGTCAACGGAGTTAACGGAGAACGACTCCGCTGACTCCGTTGACTCCGTGTGAGGATCTCGGTGCTGGTATCTCCGAATGCACAGTCATTTGCCTGATCCATTTGCCTGATCCATTTGCCTGATCTGGTATGAGGCGGCCCGCCGGGGTGGCAGCGGAGCCGCCCGGGGGCCAAGTTGTCGGCTGCGCCCGCGCGGCACCCATTCGGCCGCGCGGGTTCGTCCACGAGACAGTTGGCGATGCGATGATCCGGATCGGGGTGACGGGAACGGACACGGGGGTGGGGAAGACGTTCGTCTCCACCGTGCTGCTGCGGCTGATGCGCGCGCGCGGCCTGCGGGTGGCGGCGATGAAGCCGGTGGAGACCGGCGTCGGCCCCGGCGACCCGCGCAGCGACGGCGCCCGCCTGCGCGAGGCCGCCGGCGGCGCGGACCCGCTGGAGCGGGTGCGGCCCCTGCTGCTGAAGGAGCCGCTGGCGCCCTGGGTGGCCACGGCGCGTGGCGGCACGGAGGTGGACCTCGACGCGCTCGACGCCGCCTTCGCCGCCCTCTGCGACGGGCGCGACGCCATCGTGGTGGAGGGCGCCGGCGGCCTGCTGGTGCCGCTCACCCGCGAGGTGGCGTACGACGGCCTGTTCGTGCAGTGGGACCTGGACCTGGTGGTGGTCGCGGGGAACCGGCTGGGCGTCATCAACCACACCCTGCTCACCGTCCGCGCCGCCCACGACGCCGGCCTGCGCGTCCGCGGCGTGGTGCTCAACACGCAGGACCCCGAGCCCCCCGGCATCGCGGAGAGCACCAACCTGCAGGCGCTGCAGGACCTGCTGGCTCCCGTCCCCGTCCTCCCCTTCCCCTGGGTGCGCAAGCCCGCCGACGACCGCTACGTGGTCGAGATCGCCGAGGAGAGCGGCTTCGACACCCTCATCGCCGACCGCTCGCTCCCGGGCTGAAACCCAGGCCTCGGAACCGGGCGGATGAATCCGCTGCAACAACCACACGCAGTCCGCCTTCGCGGACTACCGGTACCGGAGTAGCCGGCGGCCCGTCGCGCAACACGAGGCGAGGTGACGCACTGCCGCCGGACTTCGCACCAGACTCAGCCGCGAGCGAAGCGAGCCCCCGTCCCTCCCCTGCAGTTCGGGGGAGGGACCGGCGCGCAGCGCCAGGGCGGGGGGCGTGCAGGGTCCGGTTGTTGCGCATCGCGCCGCCCAACCCGCATCCACAGAGGCTGCTGATGAGCCCCGAGCCCCGCGCCGCGTCCAAGCCGAAGCCGAAGGCGAAGCCCGCCGCGGCGAACGTGCGCGACGCCGACGCCGGGCCGGAGCTGATCCCCGCGCGCGGCAAGGCGTGCGAGGTGAAGGTCGGCGGGCGCACGGTGCGGCTCACCAACCTGCACAAGCCCTTCTGGCCCGAGCTGGGGATCACCAAGGGCGACCTGCTGCGCTACTACGTCTCCGTCTCGCAGTGGCTCATCCCGCACCTGCGCGGGCGCGCGATGGTGATGAAGCGCTACCCCAACGGCTGGAACGGACCCTTCTTCTTCATGAAGCGCACGCCGTCCGGCGCGCCGGCGTGGCTGCAGACCTGCGCCATCGAGCACAAGTCCAAGAGCATCATCGACTTCCCCATCGTCAACGACGTGGCGTCGCTCCTCTGGGTGGTGAACCTGGGGTGCATCGACCTGAACCAGTGGTACGGCACCTGTGAGGACTACAACCGCCCCGACTACGTGCACTTCGACCTGGACCCCGTTCCCGGGGCGGAGTTCGAGCAGGTGCGCGAGGTGGCGCTGCTGGTGCGCGACGCGCTCTCCCGGCTGGGGATGAAGAGCTACCCCAAGACCACCGGGTCGAAGGGAATCCACGTCTACGTCCCCATCGTGCGCGGGCCGCTGCAGAAGCGGGTGTGGGCCTTCGCCAAGGAGTTCGCGCGGGCGATGGAGTCGCTCCACCCCGACGTGATCACCGCCGAGTACCGCGTGGCCAAGCGCCCCGCCGGGCGCGTGCTGGTGGACTACAACCAGAACGCCTGGGGACGCACGCTGGCGTCGGTCTACTCCGTCCGCGCCAAGCCCGGGGCCACGGTGTCGACCCCCGTCACCTGGGAAGAGGTGGAGGGCGGGGTCGAGCTCGGCGACTTCAACCTGCGCAACGTCCCCGACCGCGTCCGCGAGCTCGGCGACCTCTACCGGCCGCTCCTGCTGAACCGCGGCCGCTTCGATCTCTCCAGGCTGATCTGAAGAGCGCGCACGATGGAGCTGCCGATCGGCGTGGACTACGCGCCCATGGAGGCCGACACCGCGGCGGAGATCCCATCGGGCCACGGCTGGTACTACGAGCCGAAGTGGGACGGCTTCCGCTGCCTCGCCTTCCGCGACGGCGACGAGGTGGAGCTGCGTTCCAAGGCCGGAAAGCCGCTCGGGCGCTACTTTCCCGACGTGGTGGAGGCGATCCGCTCCGTCCGCGCGAAGCGCTTCATTCTGGACGGCGAGATCGTGGTGCCGGTGGGCGACTCGCTCTCCTTCGAGGAGCTGCAGCTCCGCCTGCACCCCGCCGCGAGTCGGGTACAGAAGCTGGCGGCGGCGCACCCGGCGGTCTTCGTCGCCTTCGACCTGCTGCTGGGCCCCCGCGGCGGGCCGCTCACCGACCGCCCGCTGGAGGAGCGCCGGGCGAAGCTGGACGAGTTCGCGGCCCAGTATTTTACGGCAGACGGCCCCATCCGCCTCTCGCGCGGCACGGCGGACCGGGCGGCGGCGCAGCGGTGGCTCACCGGCGGCGTGCAGGGGCTCGACGGGGTGATGGCCAAGCGGATCGATTCGCCCTACACGCCGGGCGAGCGCGAGGCGATGGTGAAGATCAAGAACCTGCGCACCGCCGACTGCGTGGTGGGCGGCTTCCGCTACGCGCAGAAGAAGCCGATCGTGGGCTCGCTGCTGCTGGGGCTCTACACGGCCGACGGGCTGCTGCACCACGTCGGCTTCTGCTCGGCGATCGCGGAAGAGGAGCGGGAGGCGCTCACGCCGAAGCTGGAGAAACTGGTGCAGCCGCCCGGCTTCACCGGCTCGGCCCCGGGCGGCCCCAGCCGCTGGTCCACCGAGCGCTCCACCCAGTGGGAGCCGCTCCGGATCGAGCTGGTGGTGGAGGTGCAGTACGACCACTTCACCGGCGGCCGCTTCCGCCATGGCACGCGCTTCCTCCGCTGGCGCCCCGACAAGGAGCCGCGCCAGTGCCTGATGGAGCAGCTCGCGCGAGAGAGCCGCTCCACTTCCGCGCTGCTCTGATACCAGGTTCGACAATTCTTCGACAATTCTTCGATAATTCACTGTGCATTCGGACATTCGGAAACACCGGCACAGAAGATCCTCACACGGAGTCAACGGAGTCAACGGAGGAAAGAAAAAGTAGTTCTCCGTTGACTCCGTTGACTCCGTTGACTCCGTTGACTCCGTTGACTCCGTTGACTCCGTGTGAGCCCATTCGTTGACTGAATGCGCAGTCGATCGGTCGAACGGTATGACGCGAACTCCGTTCGGGCAGCGCTCCTGCGAGCCCGCCAGAAACGGACCTTCGACCCCGAATTCGAACCACTCGGCTGTTCCGAACCTCCTTTCACCTGTGAATGGCAACCGATCGCGAGCCTCCTCCTTTGATCCCCGAGAGGCCGGCGGTACGTTCACACGCGCTTCGTCGTTCGGCCTCAACCTTTTCAGGAAGGTCCCCATGCCGCACCGACACCGCATCCGAATGACGTCGGCCGTCGCCGCCCTGGCGCTCCTCACGTCGCCGGCGCCCCGCGTGCTGCACGCGCAGGGCGCCGACGCACAACGGCGTTTCGTCGGCAACTGGGAAGGAGCGCTGCACGTCAGCGGGATCGCGCTGCGCCTGGGGTTCAGCTTCGCCGACTCCGCGGGAGGGATGACGGGGACGCTGACCAGCGTCGACCAGGGCGGCGTGAAGCTCCCGGTCACCGTGCGGGTGAACGGCGACAGCATCCGCGCCGAATCCACGCCGATCGGGGCCGCGTTCACGGGGCGCCTGGTCACGGCGGACTCGATCGAAGGCACCTGGTCGCAGGGCGGGGCCTCGCTGCCGCTGGGACTGCGCCGGGTCGCGACGGTCAGCACCGCGCGCCGGCCGCAGGAGCCGCGGCCGCCGTTCCCGTACGCGCAGCACGAAGTCACGTTCGAATCCGTCCCCGGCGTGCGGCTCGCGGGAACGCTCACGGTTCCGGCGGGCAGCGGACCGTTCCCGGCGGTGGCGCTGGTCACCGGGTCGGGGGCGCAGGACCGCGACGAGTCGCTCCTCGGGCACAAGCCGTTCGCGGTGCTGGCCGACCACCTCACCCGCCAGGGGATCGCCGTGCTGCGGTACGACGACCGCGGCGTCGGCCGCTCCACGGGCAACTTCGCCGCGGGCACCAGCGCCGACTTCGCGAACGATGCGGAGGCGGCAGTGCGCTTCCTCCGCACCCGCCCCGAGGTGGCGGCGGGGAAGATCGGAATCATCGGGCACAGCGAGGGTGGGCTGATCGCGCCCATGGTGGCCGTCCGCTCCCGCGACGTCGCGTTCATCGTGCTGCTGGCCGGCCCGGGGATGCGCGGCGATTCGCTGTGGACCCTGCAGGGGAGGCTGATCGGACAGGCGGCGGGGCTCCCGCCCGAGATGGTGGAGATATCCGCGCGTATGCGGCGCCGCATGGTCGAGGCGATCGCCGCTGGTGGCGACAGCGCGGCGATCGTGGCGCGCCTGCGCGCCATCGGGGCCGAGGCACTGGCCCAGACGACGGAGGAGGAGCGCCGGTCAGCGCAGGTCACCCCCGAGATGATGGAGGCGAACATCACGCTGCTCGCCACCCCGTGGTTCCGATACTTCTTCGCGACGGACCCGCGGGTTGCGCTGCGGCGGGTGCGCGTTCCCGTGCTGGCGCTCAACGGCTCGCGCGACCTGCAGGTACCGCCGCGCGAGAACCTCTCCGCGATCGAGGCGGCGCTGCGGGAAGCCGGAAACCGCGACTTCCGCACGCTCGAGCTGCCGGGCCTCAACCATCTCTTCCAGACCGCCACCACGGGCTCGCCCGCCGAATACGCGCAGATCGAGGAGACGATGTCGCCCGCCGCGCTGAACGAGGTCTCCACCTGGATCCTGCAGCGCTTCGGACCGCGCAGGTGAGCAAACCCGTGAGGAGGCGCGGGGTATCATCCCGCATCTCGCCCCTGACGGCGCCCATCCCGGGGCCGCGACGCGAGCCATCGCAGACGAAGCCAGAAGAGATGGTCGATTCCACCGTTTCCGCCGCCCCGACCGCCGACGCCGCCTCGGCCCCGCCCGCCGGGAGCCCGCTGCGCGCCCAGCAGGACGCCGCCGGCGCCGCCTGGACGGAGGTCGCGGGCGCTCTCGTCGCGCGGCACTACGGCGACCCGGAGGTGGAGTACCGCGCCGTCCGCGAGTCGGCCGGGGTGGCGGTGCGTACCGACCGCGCGCGCATCCGGCTCTCGGGGAAAGACCCGGTCAAGATGGTCCAGGGGCTGATCACCAACGACCTGCTGAAGTCGCCCGCCGGACAGGGCGTCTACGCCGCGATGCTCACGCCGAAGGGCCGCACCATCGCCGAGCTGCGCGTCTTCCGGCGCGCGCTGCCGGAGGGCGTGGAGGTGCTGCTGGACCTTCCGCGCGAGGCCTTCGCCGGCACCCGCGAACACCTGAAGCGGATGGTCCCGCCGATGTTCGCAAAGGTGGCGGACGTCTCGGAGACCGTTGTCCACCTGGGCGTGTACGGCCCGCAGTCACGGACGCTCGTCGCGACGGTGCTCGGCGCCGAGCCGCCGCAGGCCGAGGACGCGCACGCAGAAGCGACCTTCAAAGGAACACCGGTGATGGTCGCCGCCACCCGCGAGGCCGGGTTAGAGGAGGGCTTCGACCTGTTCGTCGCGGTGGAGGACGCGGGCGCGCTGTGGACGGCGCTCGCCGCGGGCGGCGCGCGTCCAGTGGGGCGGGGCGCGCTGGAGACGCTGCGGATCGAGGCCGGGCGGCCGCGCTACGGGGCGGAGCTGACGGAGGAGATCATTCCCACCGAGGCGTTCGAAGAGACGGGGCTGCTGGAGCGCGCCGTATCCTTCACCAAGGGGTGCTACACGGGGCAGGAGGTGATCATCCGCATCGCCCACCGCGGCCACGTGAACCGGCACCTGCGCGGCCTGCTGCTGGGCGACGCGCCGGCCCCGGCCGCGGGCACGCGCCTGTTCAGCCCGGAGACCGGGAAGGACGTGGGGTGGATGACGAGCGTGGCGTGGTCGCCGCTGCTGGCGCAGACCGTTGCGCTCGGCTTCGTCCGCCGCGAGGTGGAGCCCGGCGCCGTGCTGCGCGTCGCCTCGGCCGACGGAGCGGAAGCGGCGGTGGCGCGGCTCCCCTTCGCGCGGCCGTGACCGTGCGCGCGGAGAACGACGTCGCGCTCAAGGAGTGGGCGGCCATCGAGGACGCGCTGGCCGGCGGGCGCCTCTCGGTGCTGGTGCGGAAGGGCGGGATCTACGAGAAGCGCGGCGGCTTCGAGGTGGAGAACCGCGAGTTCTGGATCTTTCCCACCGGGTGGCACCAGAACGAGTCCGAGCTCTCCGCGGCCTTCCGCGAGCACCTGGGCGACACGCCGCGCTTCGCCCCGGGCGAGATTCCGCTGCGCGTCCACTGCGTGGTCGAGGACGCGCTCAAGGTCGAGAGCCTCGACGCACTCCTCCGCCTCGGCGACCTGCAGCCCTTCTCCGCCGACACCCTCCGCTCGCGCTTCGAGTACCGCGGCAGACCCTGGCTGCACGTGCTGATCGTCCGCGCCCACGTCCTCTCCGAGCCGCGGGTCATCGCGAACACCGCCGCCTACGAGGGCTGCGTCTCCTGGGTCCGCCTCGACGCCCCCGTCCCCACCACCGGCGCCCGCCCCGCCCTAGACGACGCCAAGTTCGCGCGCATCCGGGCCGAAGTGCTCGCCCGCCTGGGCATCTGATCTGATACCACTTTGCCGAGGATCGTTCTGATTCCCCGGCTTCAGCGGAAGAGCTCACACGGAGTCAACGGAGTCAACGGAGAACGACTCCGCTGACTCCGTTGACTCCGTGTGAGACATTCTGTTTTAGAGTACGTGATCCTGAGCGAAGCTCTGCAACGTGGTATGACCGTGCGCCGTCTGGTCTCCGCGTGAGATGCCGTTACGCCATCCCGGCAGCGATGCGGATGGTGGCGACGTGGATGTCGACGGTGTCCTCCGTGTCGCGTGCGTAGCCACCGGCCATCGCCACCGCCGTCGGAATTCCCGCCTCCCGCAGCAGCCCCAGCACGTAGCGGTCGCGCTCGGCCAGCCCCTCCTTCGTCATCCCCAATCGCCCGAAGCGGTCGTCGCGCCAGGGGTCCGCGCCGGCGAGGTAGAGGGCGAGCTCCGGGCGGAACTCCGCCAGCACGTGCGGGAGATGGAGCTCGAGCGCGCCCAGGAACGCGTCGTCGCCGGCGCCGTCGGGGAGCTCCACGTCGAGCGAGCCGCGCTCCTTGCGGAAGGGAAAGTTGCGCGCGCCGTGGATGGAGAAGGTGAACGCCGACGGGTCGCGCGCGAAGATCGCCGCCGTGCCGTTCCCCTGGTGCACGTCGCAGTCGACCACCACCGCGCGCCCGATCGCCTCCTCGCGCTGCAGCACGCGGATGGCGACCGCCGCGTCGTTGAACACGCAGAAGCCCTCGCCGTGGTCCGGGTAGGCGTGGTGCGTGCCGCCGGCCAGGTTCGCCGCCACCCCCCAGCCGCGCGCCGCCGCCTCCGCCAGCGCGACCCGCGCCGCCGCCAGGGTCGCCCCCGCCGAGCGGCGCGAGCGCTCCACCATCTCCGGGCTCCAGGGAAAGCCGATGCGGCGCTGCGCCAGCGGGGGAAGCGCGCCCTCGCGCACCGCGGCCAGGTAGGCGCCCTCGTGCACCAGCGCCAGCTCGTCCCACCCGGCGGCGGGCGGCTCTTCGAGATCGGAGTGGGAGAGGATGCCCTCCTCCAGGCAGCGCTCGCGCACCCGGCGGTACTTCACCATCGGGAAGCGGTGCCCCTCCGGGAGCGGGAGCACGAAGCGGTCTGCGTAGAAGGCGCGCACGTCAGCGGGCGCGGGCGCGCGGGCTCACGGGATCCCCGTGACCTTGTGCGTCTGCACGCTCAGGCGCCACGGCGGTCCCAGCTCCATCACCGCGCGCACCGCCTCGGCGTAGTTGGGCCCGCCCTGCTCGGGGATGTCGATGGGCTGCAGGAAGTAGTGCCCGAAGCGCGTCCCCTCCGCCAGCCGCCGCACGTGCTCCGCGGTGGGGGTGATCCCCGGCGCGGCGGTGCCGGAGAAGAGCACCTTCAGCTCGTCGCCCTCCTTCTGCTCGAACGCCGCCTGCTTGGGCGACACCGTGAGCCAGTCCACCAGCGAGCGGTCCACCGGGCGCGCGCCGTTCGACTCCATGGAGATGCGGTAGCCGCGCGCGCGCAGCGCGTCGGCGAGCGGCCGGTCGAGCTGCAGGCTGGGCTCGCCGCCGGTGGCCACCAGCAGCAGCCCCGGCCGCTCCCCGCCGAACCCCTCCGCCGCGGCGCGGGCGACCAGCGCCAGCGTCCCCTCCACGTCTTCCAGGTGGTGCGCCTTCACCCAGTCGGTGTCGCACCAGGGGCAGACGTCGTAGCCCAGGTTGCACCCCGCGAAGCGCAGGAACACCGCCGGCGACCCCGCCTGCGCGCCCTCGCCCTGCAGCGTCGCGAACACCTCCCGGATCCCGTACTTCTTCGCCATCCGCTCCGCCTCAAAAAGACCCGGCCACGCGCGGGTTCTCCCGCGCGCCGCTGAAGATACACCCCGCCGGTGGGGCCCTCCACCCGCGCCACTGCTCCCACGCCGGCGGCTCCGGTGCGCCGCCGATGCAATTCAGGCCATCTCCGAAACGCGCCCCTCGACCTGGAGGGGCACGGATGTCCCACTGTCCACGGCCGGCCCCACCCCTCACACCGCGCGCCAGCCGTGTTTCCGAAGCCAAGTATTTATGCCGCATAGAGATAGGTTTCCGCGGCGGACGTGGCCCCGGCCTTGCCCTTTCATTCCACGAACGCAGGGGGGACAGCGCACGCAGGACCCTGAACGGAAGGATTTCGAACCCGCACCGCCCAACCCGCCTCAAACGGTACCGCATCAAGCCCCCGCCCCCGACGCCCTCGGCGCTGCCCGACCCCCGGCAAGGTCCCCCGGAGCTCCCCGCTCCGGGGGCCTTCCATTTGGGGCGGGCTCGGCGGCGGGCTCAGTGTACGCCGCAGCGCGGGACCCCGGTCGACTTGCGCACCACGAGGGTGGCGTGCTGCACGTGCAGCGAGCCGAACACCCCCACCCCGTCGCCCACCACGGTGGAGATGCGGATCAGCCCCGACGGGTTGAAGCTGCCGCCGCGCACGCTGTTCACCCAGTTGCGGTCCGCGGCGGCCAGCACCAGCTCCATCCGCGTTCCCTCCGGAAATCCCTGGCTGATCGCCAGCAGCAGGTCGCGGTCGTACTGCAGCCGCTCGAAGACCCCGAACTCCGTGGGGAGCACCAGGGTGGTGTCGCTCTGGGAGACGGAGAGGCCGCGCACCAGCATGGGGTCGGGAACGCGGAAGCCGCGCCCCGCCAGCGACTGCGAGAGCCCGGAGATGCTCAGGTCGGCCACGTAGCTCCACGCGCCCGCGCTCTGCCTCCACACCAGCTCGAAGGCGCTGTCCGGCGCCATCGAGCAGAAGAACCCCAGCTCCGGGTCGGCACGCAGCGACGGCACCGCGTAGGCGCCGGGGACGAGCGTGCGCCCCTGGATCACGCGGCCGTCGGGCGTCTCCACCCGCAGGTCGTAGCTCCGCCCCGGCCGCACCCACCCCACGTCCTGCCCGGTGGTGATATAGCAGCTCCCGCGGAAATCCAGGCTGTCGGAGCGGGCGTAGAGCGGGTCGATCTGGTAGCAGTCGGTTCCCCCGGGCACCAGCCGGTGCACGTCTCCCGCGGCGCCGGTCACCGTCACGGTCGCGTCGTCCACGCCCGCCGCCAGGGCCCCGTCCACGGTGCGGTGCAGGAGCACCTGCTGCGTCTCCTGGTCGGTGCGCAGCACGCCCTCCACCACGATCACGTCCTCGCCCGGCGCGGTGGTCACCTCGGCCAGGTCGCACCCCGCGGCCAGGCACGCGCACAGCAGCGCGGCGCCGCCCACCCTCCAGTCCCTCGTCGCTCCCACGCAAGCCTCTCCCGGGTTCTGCCGCGAACGCGCGGCATGCGCTACATTGTCGCGCGGCACCGTACCTCTTCCGCCGCCCACGCCGTCCGTCTCCGCCGCGCCGCGAGCGCCCGTCCATGACCGACATCCCGCCCGATCCCGCCGAGCTGCCGGCGCCCGATCCCGTCGACCTCCCCTTCATCCTCGGTCCCCACGAGGAAGAAGCCACCGTGGTGACGGTGGAAGAGGACGAGTGGATGATGGAGTACCTCTGGCACGTGAACCACTACATCGGCGAGAACGTCCGCTTCTCCGACACCAAGGCCGGGTCGGTGATCGTGCTCTCCGGCGCGGTGCTGAGCCTGCTCTACTCCGGCGGCTTCCACCACACCTTCGCCCGCCCGCTGGGCGAGTGGCGGCTCGACGGGGTGGCGGCGCTGCTCACCTTCCTCTGCCTGGGCGGAGCCGTGCTGGCCGCGGCCTGGTCCATCCGGCCGCGGCTGGTGCGCAACTTCAGCGCGGGGTACGTGTTCTGGGAGGCCATCCTGGCCCACGGCTCGTCGCAGCAGTTCGTGGCCGAGCTCAACCGCCGCTCCCGCCGCGAGCTGCTCGACCACCTGGGGGTGCAGATCTTCAGCGTGAGCGCGGTGGCCAGCACCAAGTTCCGCTGGGTCGCGCGGGCCACGCTCCTCTGCATGTCCGGCGCCGTCCTCGGCGCCATCGTGCTCGTCGCCCGCTGACCGGCTCCGAAGCGCACTTCCGAACACCGCAGGACGGAAGAAGATCCGGCGCGGGCTTCCATGGCCCCGCGCGAATCTTGCACAAACCACCTACACAGCTATACCCACATGCGAGTATACCTACATGTAGGCATGCCCACATGTAGGTACGACTTTACGCGAGAATTCAGAAGAGGTGCTCTACCGTCCAGAGGACCACGGGTTGACGAAGATCTTCTGCCGCCGCGAGGAAGGAGCTCCTGAAGCCCGCGGTCGACACGAACAGAAGCGGAGATGCGGGATCAAGCGCTTCCCGCGCCCACGCCTGCCCGCTCGCCGCGAGGCGTTCGAGCCCGTTCATGTGCTCGATGATGGTGGTGGCGTCGGCCTGCCGGGAACGCATCTTGGCCGACCCCGTCATCATCCTCCCGTCCAGCAGCCGCGCCACCACGTCGATCTCCACGTCGTTCCGGTCACGGTCGTGGCCGCACCACCGCCCCCACTGCTCCACCGCCGGGAGCTCCTTCGCCCGGTGGTGCCGCAGGTATGCCTGGCGCACCACGTCCTCGAACACGTGCTGGCCCACGTAGGTGGGGAACACCTGGTCGGCGAGGCGCTCGCTCCACACCGTGTCGGCGCCCGCGCTGGCGATGGCCGACTCATTGGGGAGGACCAGGCCGTAGTACATCCGCAGCGCGGGGTCCGCCACCCGGTAGCGAATCGGGTGGTTCCCGCCCCGGTCGAAGTTCCGCTCCGTCTCCACGTAGCCCATCTCGATCAGCCGGTCCACCATGCGCCGGAAGCCGCCGTCCAGCGACTGGCCCACGTCGGCCGCGATCTCGCCGATGATGCGGCGCTTGATCCCGATCGCCCCCATGATCCCCTGGTACCGGGCGAACTCCCGGAGCCCTTCCTCCTGCCCCAGCGCGGTCTCGAGCTGGAGGCGCACCTCGCCCCGGGGCGAGAGGAGCAGGTCGACGATGTTCCGCTCCAGCGGCTTCCGCGGGTTCACCGGGCTGAGGTACCTGGGCATGCCGCCGAACGCCGCGTAGGCGCGGATCAGGTCCAGGCGCGAGTACCCGTCGAGCATCCGCGCCGCGTCGAAGTAGTCGAACGGGTACAGCCGGCTGGACCAGTCGAGCCGTCCGTAGAGCGGCGAGCCGCCGCTCTTCAGCGCTTCCAGCGTCCGGATCTCCGAGCCCGCCAGCACCAGGAGGAGCCCGCCCGTGCGCTCCTGCCGCCCCTCCCAGACCGCGTTCAGCTCCAACGCGACCTCGCGCATCCCGTCGTCGCCGCCCGCCAGGTACTGGAACTCGTCCAGCACCACGACGATGCTCCGCTCCGGGGCAAGGGCGAGCAGGGTCCTGAAGACCAGCCGCCAGGTCGGATGGTCTTCGGCACGCAGCGCTTCGCCGGACCACCGCGCGGCCTCCTCGATCAGGACCCTGCGGTTGATCTCCGGCGTGGTGGCGGAAGCGGTGAAGTAGAAGGTCTTCTCCGGGCCCCAGAGATGATTGTCAACACAAGCGTAGCGACTCCGGCCAGTGCAGAGATCGCTTCCCACATGGGGCCCTCGCTCGGGACATCATGAATCCCCCTTCCTGATACGGTACATGGCCGAAGATGCAGGTACAGGCTGACCGGGGTGTGTCCTGGGGCCGCATCCGCGTGTGACCAGTATGAGCCTACCAATTTATTCGCCCCGCCACACCAGGCTGTTGCTTCAGCGGTAGCGGTCGGCGAGGCGGGCGGGGTCGGCGCCGAGCCAGTAGGCCAGGCGCAGGCTCCACATCAGCACCATGGTGCGGTAGACGCCGTGCTGCTCCCAGCGCCGGCTGGAGGTGGCGACCGTCTCGCGCAGGCAGAGGGGCGGGCCGAGGCGCCTCAGCGCCTTCGAGAGCGCCACGTCTTCCATCAGCGGGATCTCGGGGAAGCCGCCGGCCGCGTGGAACCGGTCGCTTTGGATGAAGATCGCCTGGTCGCCGGTGGCGATGCCGGTGAGGCGCGAGCGCAGGTTCATCATCCGTTCGATCATGCGCAGCATCGGGTGGCGGCCGGTCAGGCGCACGTCGAAGCGCCCCCATCCCCGCCCCGACCGCCGCAGGCCGTCGGCGACCAGCACGTCGGCGTCGCGCGGCAGCCGGGTGTCGGCGTGGAGGAAGAGGAGGACCTCGCCGCTCGCCGCCGCCGCGCCGGCGTTCTGCTGGCAGGCCCGCCCCGGCGGCGAGACGACGACCGCGTCCGCCAGGGGCCGCGCGAGGCCCGCGGTGCCGTCCGTGCTCCCGCCGTCGGCGACGATCACCTCGCAGCCGCGGGCGCGCAGGGGCTGCAGCGCGGCGAGCGTTTGGCCGATCGCCCCGGCTTCGTTCAGGGTGGGGATGATGATGGAGAGGCGGGGCGTCTTCACGCGCGGGGAGGCGGGAACACCGCCGGGGCGCCGGAGAGCATTTCGGCGAGCGGGTACTCGGTGCTGAGCGCGGGCCGGTCGTGCAGGTGGAACCAGCCCAGCTCGGCGGTCTCGTCGTCCTCCGCCTGCAGCGTGCCGCCGACGGCCTCGCACTCGAACACGATCGCGGTGAACTCCACCTCGTCGCCGTTGGGGTAGCGGTGGCGGAACCCGTCGCGCCCGCCGAAGACCCCCGCCACCCGCACCGGCCGCACCGCCAGCCCCGTCTCCTCGCGGACCTCGCGCACCACGGCATCGGCGAGGGATTCGCCCGGATCGACCGCGCCGGCGGGGAGGTTCCAGCGCCCGTTGTCGCTGCGGCGCTGCAGGAGGATGCGCCCCTCGCCGTCGCGGACCAGCGCGGCGACGGCGGGCACCAGCAGCAGCCGCGTGCCGATCACCCCGCGCAGCTCGCGGACGTAGGGCGACATCCCCATCCGCCGCTCACCCCGCCGGGGCCGGCGCGGCGGGCTCGCCGATGCGGAAGGTGTGGCGGACCTCCGTCCACCCGTCGGCGGCGGGGAGGGTGGTGGTGCGCTCGGTCAGCCGCACCTCGCCGTCGCGCCCGAGCAGGAGCACGGTGGAGCTGCGCGTGCCGTACTCCGGCGTGGCGATGAAGGCGCTCGACAGCGCGCGCTCCATCTCCGTCCCCACCCCCGTCTCCGGCAGCTCGCCGTCCGGCGCGGGGTCGCGGCGGGCGAGCGACTCGAAGAGGCGCGCCTCCAACTCGTCGCCATCCTCCAGCTCCAGCGCGGCGCGCAGGTCGTCCTTGCCGCGCACCACCTTGGGCCACGGCGTGTTGAGCAGGGCGTTGCTCACGCCGTAGACGCCGGGCGACAGCGGGTTCATTCCCGGGTCACGGTTGGAGAGCCAGGCCAGGCTGGTGCCGTCCATCACCAGCAGGTTGAAGCCGTTGAAGGCCGGGGCGATGGGCATCAGCCCCGCCAGGTAACCGAGCGACGGCGCACGGCTCAGCAGGAAGTTGCCGACCAGGTGCCCGCGCGACGGCGCGCCCGGGTTGTGGCGCTGCGGCTCGCGGATGTTGGTGACGGCGGCGAAGCGCCCCGAGCGGGTGACGCCGAGCCAGGTGCCGCCCTCCTTCAGGTCGCGGCCGGCGAGGATGTCGGGCGCCTGCGGCCACCAGTCGGCGGCGGCGGTGGGGCGGGCGTGGAGCTCGTCGCGATTGGCGGCGACCACCAGGCGCCAGCGCGGGTGCTGCTCCCAGGCGAGGAGGATCAGGCACATGAGACGGTGCGGAATTGGCGTGTGTGCGGCCGGGCCGTGGGCGCTGAAACGCCCGGCCGCGAAGCGGAGTACAATGTAGCGGACGGCGGCGCGGCCCACACCCGCGCGCCCCGTACTCTCCCCCTCAAACCGATTCGCTCGTGACCCCCGTCCGCGCGCATGGCTCCGGTCGTCTCTTCCGCCGTACCCCGCCCGTCCTGGTCCTGGCGCTCCTCGCGGCCTGCGGCGGCGACGACCAGTTCCATGGGCCGCCGCCGCACACGTCGATCGTGGCGGCGGGCGACATCGCCGGCTGCTGGTGGCGCAGCGACGAGGCCACGGCGCGGCTCCTCGACCACATCGGCGGGGTGGTGGCGCCGCTGGGCGACGTGGTGTACAGCGACGGCACGGCGAAGCAGTACGCCCGCTGCTACGGCCCCACCTGGGGCCGGCACAGGGCGCGCACCCGGCCCGTCATCGGCAACCACGACATGCGCACGGAGGATGGGAAGCCGTACTACGCCTACTTCGGCGCCGCGGCGGGGCCGCCGGGGAAGGGGTGGTACAGCTACGAGCTGGAGGGGTGGCACGTGGTGGTGCTGAACAGCGAGGTCGACATCGGTCCGCGCTCGGAGCAAGTCGCCTGGCTGCGCGACGACCTGCGCGCGCACCCGGCCCGCTGCACCGCCGCGCTGATGCACCGCCCGCGCTTCAGCTCGGGGAAGCACGGCGACTCGGAGCGGGTGAAAGACGTCTTCCGCGTGCTGTACGACGGCGGGGTCGACGTGCTGCTGAGCGGGCACGACCACATCTACGAGCGCTTCGCGCCGCAGGACCCGGACGGGCGGAAGGATCCGCGGCGCGGCGTGCGGCAGTTCGTGGTGGGGACGGGCGGGGCGCCCTTCTACGCCATCCGCGACACGCTGGCGCCGAACAGCGAGGTGCACCAGAACCGCGTGCACGGCGTGCTGCGCCTCGTCTTCCACCCCGACGGCTACGACTGGGAGTTCGTCGGCGTCGGCAAGGGATTCAGCGACGAGGGCCACGGCGGCTGCCACTGAAAAAGATCGTCTCACACGGAGTCAACGGAGTCAGCGGAGTGGTTCTCCGTTGACTCCGTTGACTCCGTGTGAGCTCTTCCGTTGAAGCCGAGGAACCAGAACGATCCTCGACACGTGGTATGAAATGCCCTTTACTGCGGCGGCAGCGGCGGCGGGCCAGACTGGAAGAGCGACGCCAGCTCGTCCACCTGCCCGGCGGGCGTCCAGGCGGCCATCCCCTGCTTCCAGACCAGCGTCTCGGGGGTGAGGCCGTGGCCCGGGAGCTCGGCCGCGGGGTGCGGGCCGCTCTGCTGGCCGTTGACGGCGACGTACCAGCTCGACTGTCCCGGGAGCGGCGGCGGGCCGGCCGCGGGCGCGCCCGCCTGCCCCATCTGGCTGGCCATCTGCTGCCCCATCGCCCATCCCATCCCCGCCCCCATCCCCGCGCCGGCCATCCCGCCCGGGTTGCCGGCGGCGATGGGGATCGACTCGGCGGTCTGGAACTGCGTGTAGCGGCCCAGGTCGCCGAGCACCCCCATGCTGCTGCGCTTGTCGAGCATCTTCTCGACCTCTTCGGGGAGGGCGATGCTCTCGATCACGAACTGGGTGAGCTCGATCCCCCACTCGCTGAAGTCCGCCGCCATCTTGGTGCGGATCTGCGCGCCGATCTCGTCGTAGCGCGAGGCCAGGTCGAGCACCGGCACCTTCGCCTCGGCCACGGCGTCCACGAAGCGGCTGGTCACCAGCGAGCGGAGCTGGTCGTCCACGTCGTCGGTCTTGAAGACGCCGTTGGTGCCGACGATCTGGGCGATGAACTTGGCGGGCTCCGCCACGCGCACCACGTAGGTGCCGAAGGCGCGGATGCGCACCGGGCCGAAGTCGGCGTCGCGCATCATCACCGGCGCCTTGGTGCCCCACTTCTGGTCGGTGAACTGCCTGGTGGCGACGAAGAAGACCTCGGCCTTGAAGGGCGAGTCGAACCCGTACTTCCACCCCAGGAGGGTGGAGAGGATGGGAAGGTTCTGCGTGGCCAGCTCGTGGCGCCCGGGGCCGAAGACGTCGGCCACCTGCCCCTGGTTCACGAACACGGCGGCCTGGCCGGGGCGCACGATGAGCTGCGCGCCGTTCTTGATCTCGTTGTCGTGCCCGTCGAACCGCCACACCATCGTGTCGCCGGTGTCGTCCAGCCACTGGATGATGTCGATCAGCTCGCTCTTGACGAAGTCCCAGACGCCCATCGCCGGTCTCGTTGTTCGGGGGAAGGGGATGCGGAGCGTGCTTCGTAAATACGCGCCGCCGCGTTTGTTACGCAAGAACTGCAACGGCCGTTTCACACAGAGGCGCAGAGGAAGAGAGAGAACTGCCGCGCCTCTCGGTTTCCTCTGCGGCTCTGCGTGAAATTAACGCTACCGTGTCGTCACTCGCGGACGATCGTCGCCTCGATCAGCCCGTATGGGTCGGAGGTCGGGACGAAGACCTCGTTGCGGTTCTCCAGCCCGAAGCGCCCGATGTCGAAGAGCAGGTGGTGGCGGTTGGGGAGCGACAGCCGGATCTCGCTCACCTCCGGCACGGCCTCCAGCGCGGCGGCGCCCATCGCGAAGAGCGTCTGCTGCACCGACTTGGAGTCGTGCCCGGCGAAGGTCGCGAGCAGCGCGCCGCGGACCGCGTCGAAGGCGGCGTCGAAGTCCCCCGGCTCGCGCTCGTACCCCCAGCGCGCGGAGACGACGGTGGCGAAGATGCGGTCCTTCGTCTCCGGGAGGGTGGTGTACTCGTCCTTGATGTAGCCCTCGAAGGCGGAGCGAGTGGTCTTCAGCACCTCCATCTCCTCCACCCCCGCCTCGTACCGCACCGCCTCCCGGGCACCCGACACCCACGCCATCCGCCGCTCCCCCGAGGCGCGCACGAAGGAGTGCGGGTGCGGCTCGCCGCCGGCTTCGATCCGCGCCCACCCGTGTTTCGCGATGCGGATGCGCACCTGCTCCGCCTCCGTAGACGCGGCAAGGAAGTGCTCGACCAGCGCGCGCCCGAACCCCTCCACCGGCTCCACCGGGTGCTGCTTCGCCAGCGCGTAGACGGTGTTGCGCATGGTGTCGGTGGGGAGCACGGCGGCGTTGTCGCCCTCCAGGTGCACGGCCTCGAAGCGGCCGTCGAAGGCCACGTCGACCGTGAGGTCGGAGACGTCGTGGCGCTCGCCGTCGCGGGTGACGCGGAAGAGGCGGACGCGCGACTTGCCGTAGCTGTTGTCGCCGAGACGGGCGGCCATCGCGTCAGCTCCCGCGGTAGGTGGAGTAGCCGTACGGGCTGAGCAGCAGCGGCACGTGGTAGTGCGTCTCCCCCTCGCGCGCCGTGAAGACGATCGACACCTCGGGGTAGAAGCCCTCCACCGCGGTGAGGGTGAAGTACGCGCCGGTGTCGAAGCTCAGCCGGTAGGTGCCCGGCTCCAGCGCCTTCCCCTCGGGGAGGAGGTGGCGGATGCGCCCCTCGGAGTCGGTGATGCCGCTGGCGAGGGTCTCCATCCCGCCTTCGGCCGCGCGCTCCAGCAGCACGGCGATCCCCATCGCCGGGAGGCCGCGCATGGTGTCGAGCACGTGCGTGGTGATGGCGCTCATGTGGGGGTCGGGGGTCGGGGGATGAGGGTTCGAGGATGGACGCGTGGCGACTCGGTGTCCGCGGTTCCCCGGGTTGGAAACCCGGGGCTGGAACTGCACGAAATCCGCCTTCGCGGATTGTGCCTCGGCCGTTTCGCGCTTCCGCGATGCTTACGCGGCCGCGGGTCAGGTCGCCAGCAGCTTCTCCAATCGCAGCCTGGTGATCTTCGCCTGCTCGGCGGCGGCGGCGCGGAGCTCGGTGGCCGGGTCGTTGGCCAGGCGCGCGCGGAGGATCGCCAGCATCTCCTCCGCCGTCTTCCCCGTCGCGCAGACGATGTAGATGTGGCCGAAGCGCGCCTCGTACGCGCGGTTCCCCTCCGCCAGCGCCTCCGCCACCTCCGCGGCCGCCGTGGCGGCGGAGGACTGCTCCTGGGCCGACCAGCCGGCGGCGCGCGCCGTCTGCGCCGGGGCCGCCTTGCGCTCGCCGATGCGCGGGTGCGCGCGGAAGGCCTCGTGCCAGTCGTCGGGCGCGAGCGACCACCAGGCCTCGTCCGCCGCCGCCAGCAGCGCCGCGGCGCCGGCGAACGGGCGCCGCGCGGCCATCTCCCTGGCCCAGCGGCGCGAGCCGCAGCAGGCCAGCAGTTCCGCCTCCACCTCCCCCGCCGGAAGCGCGTTCAGCCCCTCGAGCGTCACCGCGGCGGCTCGGCCAGGGTGCCGAAGAGGCGCAGCCGCGCCACGCCGCCGTCCGGCGCGGTGCTCAGGCGCACGTGGGTCACGGGGTCGGGGGCCGCGCCCTCGCTCTCCCAGCGGTGGCGGGCGTTCGGCTGCACCTGCGCCTCGGGGAGGATCGGGCGCCACGCGGCGCCGGGGTCCTGCAGCCCCTCCACCGTGGCGTTGGGCGCGAAGATCCCGTCGATCCAGCAGCGGTCGGGGGCGTTCCCCATGAAGAAGTCGGTGTCGATCTCCACCCGGTGGATGATTCCCGGCGCGGTCAGGCGCACGATGGCCCAGTCGTTCCCGGGGCCGCGCCGGCGCTGCGTCTCCCAGCCGTCGCCCATGAAGCGCGAGCGGCCGGGGAGGATCAGGTTCTGGCGGTCGCCGTACATCATGTCGCTGCACGCCATCACCCACCCGCCGTTCTCCATCGACGCCAGGTCCAGCTCGCCGCCCTGCAGCACGAACCGGGGGAAGGCCGGCCGCGCCACGCCGTGCACCCGCAGCCGCGCCACGCCGCCGTCGGGGTAGATGTTGAGGCGCAGGTGGGTCCAGCGGCGGGAGGGGTCCACCGCGAAGTGGTTCGGCGCATTCCCCTCCAGCGCCGTCTTCGCCAGGATCTCGGCCCACGGGGCGGCCTCCAGCTCCGCCGGGGTGGGGACGCCGGGGAGCTCGCAGGCGTCGACCGAGCAGTGCTCGGGATAGTTGCCGCGGTAGAAGGCGGTGTCGACCACCACGCCGTGCACGTGCCCGGGAACGCCGAGCCGGACCACCGCCCAGTCGTGCCCGGGGGTGCGGCGGCGGCGCGTCTCCCAGCCGTCCATCCACTTGCCGCGCTCGGTGTACGCGCCTTCGCGCCACTCGGGCGGGCCGGCCTTGAGCATTGCCTCCTTCGCCGCGAAGAACTCGTCGTTCGCGTCGATCACCGCGCCGCCGAGCCGCTCCTGCGCCAGGTCCACGAGCTGAGTAAAGTCGCTCACCGCACCCCCAATTGAAGGATCGAGTTCCGTAACGGCCGTTTCACCTGGAGACGCGGAGGCGCGGAGAGGCCGCCGCGCCTTCACCGCCTCCACCGGGGCGAGAGCAGCACCCTGCCCGCGGGCCCGCCGACGATCTCGCCCTGTTCGTACACCTTCGCGCCGCGCAGCCAGCTCTGCGCTACCACGCCCGGGAGCACGGAGCCCACGTACGGCGAGAGCGGGTGGCGATGGAAGAGGCGCGCCGGCTCCACCAGGAACACCGCGTCGGGGTCGAACACCGCCAGGTCGGCGTCGAAGCCGGGGGCGATGGCGCCCTTGCGTCCGTACAGCCCCGCCAGCCGCGCCGGGGCCGCCGACATCCACCCCGCCAGGTGCGCGGGAGTGTAGCCGCGCTCCCGCGCATCGCGCCAGACGGCCGCCGCGCCGAGCTGCAGCGACGCGATCCCGCCCCACGCGCGCACGAAGTCGCCGCTGTCGCGCAGCTTCATCTCCGGCGGGCAGGGCGAGTGGTCGGTCGCCACCAGGTCGATCCACCCCGCGCCGAGCGCCGTCCACAGCTGCTCGCGGTTGGCGGCGCCGCGCACGGGCGGGGCGCACTTCATCTCCGTGGCCCCTTCGCGCACGTCTTCCGCGTCGAAGTGGAGGTAGTGCGGGCAGGTCTCGGCGGTGAGCGGCACCCCCTCCTCGCGCGCGGCGTGCAGCGGGAGGAGCGCCTCGGCCGCGGAGACGTGGACCACGTGCACGCGGGTGCCGAACTCCCGCGCCAGCCGCACCAGCAGTTCCACCGCGGCGACCTCGGCCTCCGGCGGGCGCGACGCCAGGTAGGTGGCGTACGCGCGGGGGTCGGCGTCGCCGATCTCCGCCGCGGCCGCGTCGAGCGCCGCCGGCTCTTCGGCGTGCACCAGCAGCGTCGCGCCGAGGCGGGCGAGCACCGGCATCGCCTGGCGCAGGTCGGCCTCGGAGACGTTGGGGAACTCCTCCACGCCGGAGGGGGAGAGGAAGCACTTGAAGCCGAGCACCCCCGCCGCCCACAGCCCCGGCAGCGCGTCCGCGTTGCCGGGGATCACGCCGCCCCAGAAGCCGGTGTCGACGTGGAGCTTGCCTTCGGTGGACGCGACCTTCGCCCGGAGCGCCGCTTCGTCGGTGACGGCGGGGATGCTGTTGAGCGGCATCTCCACGATCGTGGTCACCCCGCCGGCGGCGGCGGCGCGGGTGGCGGTCTCCCACCCCTCCCACTCGGCGCGGCCGGGCTCGTTCACGTGGACGTGCGTGTCCACCAGCCCCGGCATCAGCACCTCGTCGCCGCACTCCACCACCGGCACCCCCGCCGGCACCTCGCCGAACTCGCGCACCGCGGCGATGCGCCCGCCGCGCACCCACACCGACGCGGCGGCCATCCCCTCCGGCGTCACCACGTGCGCGGAGCGGATGACGAGCTCGGCGGAGGAGGAAGCGTCCAAGAATCCGGGTGGTGAGGGGATGCGCGTCTGCGCGCGCCGGGTCGCATCCGGCACGACCGTGGCCGCCGGCGAAACTGCGGGCCGCCGCCGCGCGTGGCAAGCGGAGTTGTGCATCCGCGGCGCCCTCCCCCTGCGCCTTAGAGCGCAAACCCCCTCCCGTACCGGGAGGGGGGCTGAGGCCGCGATGGCGGTGAGGCCTGCACGGAGTCGTGTGGCGACAGTCGCAGCGCTGCCGGTTTCGGTCAGCGCAGGCGACGGAGAATTTCTACCTCTCCCGGAACGGGCTACCCATTACCCACAAATGTGTCGCGCATACGGCGATACATGAGGGTGAGATCCATCAGCCGCCGGAAGCCCCACCACAGGCACTGGACGCCTGGCTCTCCGTCGGCTTTCCTCCCCTGGAA